>Ga0164242_10000121_pt1 | contig 93534 bp, 85 predicted proteins | sample OricomgcompostMG_FD_108783 | JGI IMG/M metagenome (GOLD analysis project Ga0164242, IMG submission 108783) | Miracle-Growth compost microbial communities from Emeryville, California, USA - Original compost - Miracle growth compost (MG) ...
AGCTTCACCAGCGCCGACGTGTCCAGGTAGTGCGCCATGTCAATAGCGTTCGGCGTCGCGCTCGGCCACGAGATCGGCGCTGAGGTCGGGACCCGGGTCGGGCGCCGGTAACGCGACCAGCTTCCGACACGGCGGCCGAGCCTTCCCGGCAGCCAGCAACTGATCGAGCCGACCTGTCGGGATCGAGGTCAGTTGGGCCACCGGGCGACCGCGGTCGGTGATCGTGATCGTCTCGCCCGCCACTGCTTCCGCGACGACGGCAGAGGCGTTCTGCTTCAGCGCCCGGATGCCCACTTCAGCCATGTGCTTCACATGGAGCCCTTTACGCGTTAGGGCGATCGCCGGATCACAGCCCGCACTCCCGATACGGTGCGGGTATGGCGCTCACCGAGTTCGGCTTCCCCTCCCACAACGGCCGCGACGAGATCAAAGCCTGGATCTACGCCCCGGCGACGACGCCGCGCGGCATCATCCACATCGTGCACGGCCTCGGCGAGCACTCCCGGCGTTACCTGCGGCTGATCGGCAAGCTGCTGGACGCCGGGTACGTCGTGTGCGCCGACGACCACGTCGGCCACGGGGCGACCGCGGTGGCGTCGGGCGTGTGGGCGGACAGCGGTGAGAACGGGCTGACTGCGATCGTCGAGGATGAAGCGACCCTTCGGGAGGCGGTGGTCGCGGCATACCCCGGCCTGCCGTACTTCCTCTACGGGCACAGCTGGGGGTCGATGATCGCCCGCGCGTATGCCGCGCGCCATCCCGAGCACCTCGCCGGACTCGTCCTCGGCGGCGTCGCCGCGCAGATGACCGGGCCGGAGAGCCTGCCGGTCGCCGACGTCGACGCCGCGATCGGCGACACCGACGGCACCGGTGTCGCCGACGAATTCATGCCTGCGCTGTTCGCCGGCACCGTCGACCGGTATGACGACGTGCGCGGCCCCACCGACTGGGTCGCCGTCGACCGCGGCGTCGTGGCGGACCACGCGGTCGACCCGCTGAACCGTTTCGGGGTGCCGATGACGTTGCGCTTCCTGCGCGACTTCCTGCTGTTGTATGCCGAGGCGAATGCCGACGACTGGGCGTCCAAGGTGCCGAACGACCTGCCGGTGCTGATCCTTGCCGGGGATCAGGACCCTGTCGCGAACTACGGCGAGGGCGCCTACCACGTCGCGAATCAGCTGTGGGCGAGCGGCAATCGGGATGTCCGCACGCGGGTCTACAGCGGCTACCGGCACGAGGTGCACAATGAGCCGCCGATCCGGGACGAGGTGGCCGCCGAGATCATCGGGTTCGTCGACGGGCACCTTCGCTGAGGGCAGAACTCAGCGGGTATCGATCGTGGTTGCGATACGTGCGTCGATGATCTTGGCGTCACGGGTGACGAGCGCGTAGTTGTATCGCAACGCTTGGGCGACGAGCATCCGATCGAACGAGTCCCGGTGACTCCACTCCAGGCTGCCCGCCCGAATCGCGTCCTCGGAGTCGATGGCGAGTGAGTCAGCCTGAAGATCGAGCAAACTCTGCCCCCACGAATCGACCAGGCGTTGACCACCGGGGAGCTTTCCCCGGCGCGTCTTGATCGCAATCTCCCAGGCGCTGGCAGCCGAGACGACGAGCCTCATCGACAGATCACTCAATCTGGCCCGAACGTCGTCGTTGATGACCTCAGGCTGGATGCTCAGAGCGAGAAGGACATTCGTGTCAAGCAACAACATCGGTCACTCGTCTTCTCCCCAGAGCGCGAGTTCCTCGGCGTCAAGTCCCTCGTCGACACCCCGATGACATTCCTCACGCCGGCGGGTGCAGGATCAGCCGAACCCCTTGAGCACCACCGGTTTCCAATCGCCGATGCGCCTCGGCCATAGCGCTGAGCGGCAGGTGCTCGACGGCACTCGGGGCGAGTGAGCCCTCCGCGAGAAGTTGGTTGATCCGGTGCGCCGCGGCGGCGAGCTCCACCGTGGTGGCGCTGCTGATCGCGTAGCCGACGATCTGCGCGTCCCGGGTGTAGAGGGCCCCGACGGGCAACTCCGGCCGCGCGCCCAGGCCCGCCATGAGCACGATCCGGCCGCGCGGAGCGAGCAGTCCGGTGGCCAGGTCGAGGTCGTGGTGTCCGGAGGTGTCCAGGTGCACGTCGACCCCGTCGGGTGCGGCCTCGCGCAACCGAGCCGCGAGATCCGGGTCGCGATAGTCGAGTGCGACGTCGGCGCCGAGCGCCCGACACGACTCCAGGTCGGCCGCGCTCGCGGTCGCGATGATCCGTGCACCGCGTGCCAGCGTGACCGCCGCCCGGCCCACGTGTCCGGCGGCGCCCGCGATCAGCACCGTCTCCGCCGGCAGCAACCGCCCGTGCGTGTGGAGCGCGAGGTATGCCGCCGCGGCCGGGTGCGCGACAGCGACCGTTGCCACCGAATCTGCTTGCGCCGGAACCGGATAGAGCCGGTCCGACGGCACGACGGCATACTGCGACGCAGCGCCCTGCCGGCCAGCATGACCGAGGCTGTTGCACCACACCCGGTCCCCCACCGCGAACCCGACCACCCCGGCGCCACACGCCGCGACGGTGCCGGCCAGGTCGCGGTTGACGACGAACGGGAACGGCCGCGCGGTCTGGTAGGCGCCGGATCGCACGAAGGTGTCGACGCGGTTGACCGACACCGCCTCGACCCGCACGAGCACATCGGTCGGGCCGGGACGCGGCACCGGCAACGTGTCGTAGCGGATGACCTCGGGCGGGCCGCACTCGCGGATCATGGCGGCATACATCTGCTCGGGAAGCTGCGCCGAAGTTGTCACCCAGCCACGATATCCACGCGCGCTGTACCCGGAACCGCGCACATATTCCGTTGCACGAGGCCCGCACGGTCTGCTGAACTGCCGGTGTCCTGTCCGAGATCCGAGGAGTCCGCAGATGCGCCGTCCTTCCCGCACCGCACCGATCCACTTCACCGCGGCCAAGGACAGGACCTTTGCAGACACTCAATCTCGGCATCCTCGCGCACGTCGACGCGGGTAAGACAACACTCACCGAACGACTTCTCTTCGATACCGGCGCCATCGGCCGGCTGGGCAGCGTCGACAGCGGCACGTCCGTGACCGACACCATGACGCTGGAGCGTCGGCGCGGCATCACGATCCGCACCTCCGTCGCCGGCTTCACCGTCGGCGACCTGCGGGTGAACCTGGTGGACACCCCCGGCCACCCCGACTTCATCGCGGAGGTCGAGCGCGCACTCGCCGTCCTCGACGGCGCGGTGCTGGTGATCTCGGCCGTCGAAGGTGTGCAGTCGCAGACCCGTCTGCTGATGCGTGCCCTGCATCGCCTGGGGCTGCCGACCACGTTGTTCATCAACAAGATCGACCGTGCCGGTGCCGACCCGGACGCGGTGCGCGCGCAGGTCCGGCGCCTGCTGAAACCGGCGACCGGCACCGTCGTGCTGTCCGGGTCGGCACGCACCGGGGACGGCATCGACGGCCTGCTCACCGCCCTTTCGGGTATGACGCCTCCGCCGCGTGACGCTGCCGCGCCTGCGTCAGCAACGGTCTTCTCGATCGACGCCGACGGTGGTGCGTGGGTCCGGGTGCACGATGGCACACTGCGCGTGCGGGATCGCCTCGGTCCGGGTTCCCGCGTCACCGGAATGCGCGACCCGTCCGGTTGCCGCGTCACGGCGATGGGGCCGGGTGAGATCGGCGTCCTGACCGGGTTGGACCACCCGCGAGTCGGTGACCGGATCGGCACCGGCTGCGCTGCACGCGAAGTAGCGCCGCTGCGGCCCACCACCATGGAAACTGTTGTCGATGCTGCTGATCCGACGCTCCGTAGCCGGCTGCTGGATGCGCTCCAGGTGCTCGCCGACCAGGATCCACTGATCAACCTGCGCCTGGACGACGAGCGCGGCGAAGTGCGGCTGTCACTGCACGGCGAGGTGCAGCGCGAGGTCATCGCGACCCGGCTGCAGGAGGAGTTCGGCGTCGCCACGACCTTCCAACCGTTGTCCGTGGTGTGCATCGAGCGGGTGCTCGGCAGCGGTGCGGCTCGCGAAATCATCGACACCGCAACGAATCCCTACCTCGCAACCGTCGGCCTCCGGGTCGAGCCGGCACCGGTCGGACACGGTGTGTCGTTCGCGCTGGAGGTCGAAGCCGGCTCGATGCCGCCGGCGTTCTTCACTGCCGTCCGATCCGCTGTCGACGAGACGCTGCGACAGGGTCTGCACGGCTGGCCGGTGACCGATTGCGTTGTCACCATGACGCATTCGGGCTACTGGTCGCGGCAATCGCATGCGCACGGCACCTTCGACAAGTCGATGTCGAGCACCGCCGGAGACTTCCGGTTGCTCACGAAGCCGGTGCTGATGCGCGCGTTGCGGGTCGCCGGCACGACCGTGTGCGAACCCGTCGACGCCTTCACCGTCGACCTGCTGCCGGAGCAGGTGCCCGCAATGTTGGGTGAGCTCGCCCGGGCGGAGGTCGACGTCACACACACCGACATCACGGCGACGGAGGCACGGCTCGAGGGCGTCATACCAACGCGGTTGACCGACTCGGTGCAACGACGACTGCCCGACCTCACCAGCGGTGAGGGTGTCTGGGAGAGCCGGCTCGACCACCACCGCCCCGTCCGCGGCACTCCCCCGCGGCGACCGCGCGTCGGTGTCGACCCCGGTGACTGGGCGGCGTACGTGAAGGCGAACCCGCGCTGACGACGGACCCCGTGCATCGCCATACCCAAGAATAAGTAAGGTAAGGCTCACCATATCTAACCGATCCCCGGAGCACCCTCGATGATCACGTCCCGACGCAACGTCCTGTCCGCAATCAGCGCAGCTGCAGTGGCTTCCGCGCTCGCCGCCTGTTCCAGTGACGGCAGTGACCAGGGCGCCGCCAACACCTCGTCGGGTCGCCCGGCAGGGTCCGGGAGCTTCCCGACGACCGTGAAGCACAAGTACGGCACCACGACGGTGAAGCAGCAGCCCACCCGCATCGTCACCGTCGGCCTGGTCGAACAGGACATGGTCATCGCGCTGGGCACCGTGCCGGTCGCGGTGACCAAGTGGATCGGCGCGGCCGACGGCGAGATCTACCCGTGGGCGAAGCCGAAGCTGCACGGCGCGCCGCTGCCGAAGGTGCTGGACAACTCCACGGGCCCGCAGATCGAGCAGATCGCCGCCCTCAAACCGGATCTGATCATCGCGATCTGGTCGGACCTGAAGGAGAGCGACTACCAGAAACTCTCCCAACTGGCGCCCACCGTCGCACCGCCCAAGGGGTATGTCGACTACGGTGCGCCATGGGACGTGATCACCAGAATGGTCGCCGCCGCAATGGGTTTGAGCGCCAGAGGAGAAAAGATCGTCCGCGACGTGAAGGGGCACTTCACCAGTGCACGCAAGGCTCACCCGGAGTTCAAGGGCAAGACCGCGATGGTGCTCGGTCTGTACAACGGCCTCTACCCGTATGCCGAGACCGACCCCCGCAACCGCGTCCAACAGGAGCTCGGCTTCGTGTATCCGAGCAAGTTCGGCCGCGAGTTCGACAAGCTCGGCACCGGTTCGATCAGCGCGGAACGCACCAAGGAGTTCGACTTCGACGTCGTCGCCTGGGTCGACTCGGAGGCGAACGTGCTCAAGGCCACCGGTGACCTGCTGAAGCAGACCAGGGCCTACAAGGAAGGCCGCGAGATCTACGTGCCCAACACCATTCCGGGCACGACCAAGCCGAGCACCTACGCTGCGGCCTTCAGCATGGTGACACCACTCAGTCTTCCGTGGATGCTCGAGCGTTACGTGCCGCAGCTCGCGGCCGCGGTCGACGGCAAACCGTCGACGAAGGTACCGGTGGTCAAGATCTGAGTCGTGCTGCTGGCGGGTCGCTCGCCGTGCGGCAGATTCATGGGTGAGTATGACGGGATCGTCCACTCGCGAACAAAGGGGATCGCCCATGATCGACTGGCTCAGGCGCATCGCGCGGGACGTCGACGACATCGACGTCGCGATCTTCGAGGGCCTCGCCGCAACCCGTAGCCCGTTGCTCGACAAGGTCATGCCGCGTCTGACCGATGTCGCCGACCACTCGGTGCTGTGGCTCGGCATCGCCGGTGCACTCGGCGCCAGCCGCAACCGCCGCGCGAAGCGTGCTGCGCTGCGCGGAGTGGCCACCATCGCGGCAACCAGCCTGCTCGCGAATCAGGTTGCCAAACGTGTTCATCGGCGGCCGCGACCGCCGATCGCAGCCCTGCCGTTGGCTCGGCTGTCGCGACGTTTGCCGACATCGACCAGTTTCCCGAGCGGTCATGCTGCGAGCGCTGCCGCCTTCGCGACCGCGGTGGGACTGGAGTGGCCGGTGCTGTCGGTGCCCCTGCGGGCACTCGCCGCCCTGGTGGGGCTCTCCCGCGTCACGACCGGTGCCCATTACCCGTCCGATGTCGCCGCGGGCTGGCTGCTCGGGACCGCGGTCGCCGAGACCGGCGCACGCCTGGTGCCCCCGGCAGAACCGCCGTCCGCCACACGGCGGCCTGGCGTCATACAGCTGCGGGAGCGGGCGACCGGGTCCGGTCTGGTGGTGGTTGTCAACCCGGCCTCGCACAGTGGCGAGGGCGAGCGAGTGCTCGCCGCAGTCCGGGACGAGCTGCCAGATGCCGAGATCGTCGAGCTCGCCAAGGACTGCGATGTTGAGGACGTCATGCGCGAATCGGCCTCTCGGGCCGAGGTTCTCGGCGTAGCCGGCGGGGATGGCACGGTGCGGTCCGCCGCACAGGCGGCGCGCGACGCGGACGTGCCGTTGGCAGTGTTTCCCGCAGGGACGTTCAATCACTTCGCCAAGGACGCCGGACTGTACCCGCTGCGCGCGGCGATCGCGGCGGTCAAGCAGGGTACGGCGGACAAGGTGGATCTGGCGTACCTCAACGACGGGATCTTCCTCAACACGGCCAGCATCGGGGTCTACACCGACTTCGTCGCGATCCGGGAGCGCAACGAGAAACGGATGGGCAAGCCGGCCGCCGCGTTGTATGCCGGGCTGCGCACGCTGCTGCGGTCGCACTCGATCACGGTGCGGGTCGACGACCGGACGGCCGAGGTCGACCTGCTGTTTCTCGGCAACGGCGAATACCAGCCACACGGATTCGCGCCGAGTTTCCGCGAGCAACTCGACGATGGCCTGCTGGACCTGCGGATGCTCGACGCGTCCAGCCTCGGCGCAACGCTGACCGTGCTCGCCGCGCTGCTGACAGGCCAACTGGCACGGCACAAGCGCTACCACGAGATCCACGCTCCGTCACTGCGGATCGAGGTGGTCGAGGGTGGCCCGGTGCGCCTGGCACGCGACGGCGAACTCGGGGAGGAGGCAACGGTGCTCGACCTGCGCGTCGACCGCCGCGCCCTCACCGTCTACCGGCACAACGGCATCTACTGACCCTGACCGGCCAACCCCAATTCCAGCCCCACCCCCAACCCCAACCCTCCTCCTTTTCGCCGAGAGGACACCTTACGCATCGAACGGACACGAAAAGTGGGGGCAAATCGCCGTCGCAACGTGTCCCCTCGGTGCACTGCGTGTCCTCTCGGTCGCAGGAGGCCGGAGAAGACCTCCTACCGATCCGACCGCCGAAGACACCGACATTCTTCAGCCCGGCGAGGCACCATTGAAGGAGGAGGGATCATCCAATGAGTCTCGTGCGGGACATCAGGGCCGCGGCCACCTTCAGTCAGGAGCTCTACCGGTCGAAGCTGACCACGGCGTATCACGGCAAGGTGCACCATGATCCGTTCGCGCGGTTGCGGATGGCCGAGGGGCGGAACAACCCCTACAAGGTGTATGCCGAGCTTCGACCGCAAGGGCCGCTGGTGCCGACGCGCCTGGGCAACCTCGCCACCGTCGACCACGCAGTGGCGCGCTCGGTCCTGACCAGCCGCCGATTCGGGGTGCGGCCGGCCGGGCAACCGCCATCGGCCGATGAAGACCTCGATCTGTCGTTCCTGGACCGCAACGACCCGGACCACGGCAGGCTGCGTCGCGTCGCGGCACCGGCCTTCAGCCCGCGGATGGTGCGCGGATACCGTTCCCGCATCGAGGAACTCGTCGATGACCTGATCGGCAAACTGGACGAGGGTGACACGGTCGACTTCGTGTCCGAGTTCGCGGCGCCACTGCCGATCGGCGTCATCACCCGGATGTTCGGCATCGACGACGAGATCGGCATCGACACCGCGGAGTTCGCCCGGTATGGCGCGGCGATCGGCGGCGCGCTGGACGGCATACACTCCGTGCGGCACGCACGAGAGCTGATGCGCGCCGGCGAGGTGCTGGAGAAGATGTTCGACCGGCTGCTGACCATGCGCGCGGCCGACCCGCGCGAGGATCTGATCAGTGTGCTCGCGGCCGAGAAGGGCGACCAGGTGCAGCCGGACGAGCTGATGAGCATGTGCTTCCTGTTGCTGGTCGCGGGTTTCGAAACAACGGTCAATCTGCTCGGCAACGCCCTGCTCGCGCTACAGGCACATCCGGACCAGTGGCGGCTGCTCACCGAGCAGCCCGAGCTTGCGAGCCAAGCCGTTGAGGAGACGCTGCGATGGAACCCGCCCGTCCAGCGCACCGAGCGTGTCGCGTTCGATGACCAGGAGATCGCCGGCACACCGGTCCGCAAGGAGCAGTGGATCATGTTGCTGCTCGGCGGCACCGGGCGGGATCCGAAGGTCTTCCCGGACCCCGACCGGTTCGACATCACCCGGTCGCACGGCGCCGAACATCTGGCGTTCTCCAGCGGCATCCACTACTGCCTGGGCGCGCCACTGGCGAGACTCGAGGCGACGATCGCGTTGGAGCAGCTGGCGATCCGGCTTCCGGACATCCGCCGTGCCGGCCGGGTGACCATGCGCCGGACGACCCTCATCCGCGGCCCGCTGCACCTCCCGGTCCGCGCAGCCTGACGCCGCCCATCGCGCCGCGCCCATCGCGCCCGCCGCACCCTCCCCCCTCTCGCCGAGAGGACACGTAGAGCACCGAGGGGACCCGAAAGGTCTCGACCGGACACGAAAACTGGGCGCAAACTGCCCTCACAACGTGTCCTGTCGCCGAGCTTTGTGTCCTGTCGGTGAGTAGTGTGTCCTGTCGGTGAGTGGTCGGAGCGGCTGCCGCACGGAGGTCACCCGCAGCCCGCGCGGGGTCAGGCGCGGTCGACGCCGAGGGTGAGCGAGCGGTCGGCGTCCTTGGCCAGCTGCGTGTCGTTGGTGGTGATCAGCACCGACGCACCACTGTCGGCGGCGCGGCGCAGCTCGGCGAGCACGATCTCGCGGTTCTCCGCATCGAGCGCGGAGGTCGGCTCGTCCGCGACGATGATCGCCGGCTCGTCGGCGAGCGCCCGGGCGACAGCGACACGTTGCCGCTGACCACCGGAGATCTCATCGATCAGGTGGTCCGCAATGGAGTCGATCCCCAATCGCCCCAACGCATCCGACGCCAGCTCGCTGGCGCGGGAGTGATCAACGCCGCGCGCGATCAGCGGCAGGACGATGTTCTCGGCAACCGTCAGCGACTCACACAGGTCGTAGTCCTGTGTGACCACGGCACATTGCGCGGGCGGATCGAGCTCGACCGTGCCGTCGACAGGCACCAGCGCCCCGCGACAGACGTCGACCAGCGCCGACTTTCCACTCCCGGCATGACCGGTCACGATGACCATCTCACCGTCGCCCACCCGAAGATCAAGGCGATCGAAAATGACTGTGCCATCATGCGATTCAGCGGTGACCGCGTTCAACCTGATCATGACTGCTCACCCCCTGCCACACGCCGGACGACGAACGAGTCTGCGTCGTCGCCGGGCTGGATCGTCACTGCCGTGCCGTTCGGGAACTGCCCGAGTATGTCGTCGGGCAGTGGTATGCCGTCATCGCGCACCCTGACCTGCGTGTTGCCCCCACGAGCGTCCATCCGAATGCGACCGTCGCGGATCGTGATCACGCGCGCGTCCAGCGCGGTCGCGACGTCGAGGTCGTGCGTCACCGCGATGACCGTCGTGCCAAGCTCCTCGTTGACCCGCAGGATGGCGTCGGTCACCGCACGCACCTCCGCCCCGGCGAGACTGCTGGTCGGCTCGTCGGCCAGCAGCACCGACGGCTTTGTGACGATCGTCGCCGCGATGGCGGTCAGCTGGCGGGCCGCCGCCGAAATCGACTGCACCGGCAGGGGTCTCAGCTCCGGCGCCAACCCGACCAGGTCCAGCGCTGCGTCGACGTCGATTCGGTCCCGGAGCCGATCCGGCCACCCCAGCTCGACATTCTGCCGGACCGTCAGGTACGGCAACAGGTTCTTGCTGACATCCTGCAACAGGACAGCGAGATCGGTCCCCCGTGCATCATCGAGCCGGCCGACGTCGCTGCCGGTCAGCTCGTGGCCGGCCACCCGTACGCGCCCGGCGCTCGGGGTCATCAACCCGGACAGGACGCTGAGCAGGGTCGACTTCCCGGCTCCCGACGGCCCGACCAGTGCCACGATCTCACCCGGCTGCACCGTCAGGTTGATGCCGGACAGCGCGGCGACATCCTGGCCCTCCAGCCGGTAGATCTGCACCAGCCCCTCGACGCTCACGATCGGAGTGTCGTGCTCCACGACGCTCATGCCGTCCTCCTTCTCTGCGTGCGGTCGGCCCCTCGTGCCAGCCACATCCCGAATCCTGCACCGACGAGCACCAGCAGCAGGATCAGCCCGATCGCGGCGAACGATCCAGCGTGCCACTGAAATCCGGTCCGCGTGACCGGTACCTCCGGCGGCGTCGACCACCAGAGCATTGTCCGCCCCGTCAGCCACGCGGCGACCGGCGCAGTCAACGCACCGATGACGCTGCCCACCAGCGCGAGCAGCACGAACTCTCCCACCGTCGCCCGCCGCAACACCCCGCCCGTTCGCAACGCACGCAGATCGCGCCGACGGTCAGCTCGGGAGGCGAGTGCCACCAGCACGACGCTGACCAGCGCGGCCAGGACGGACAGCGCCGACACGACGATGCTCAGGTTCATCGCCCACGCCGTCGCGGTGGCGTCATACCCCGCACGCACCTGCCGCGTCGTCTGCACCTGGGTCGACGCGAACCCGGCCTTGCGCAACGCGGCTTCCAGCCGTGCCAACGACTTCGGATCCTGGGTCGCCGAAAACACCTGGTACGACATGTTGTCGAGCCGGTCCCCCGCACGCAGCATCGTCTCCAGGTCGACCACGATCGTGTGCGCACCCGCTCCCGGGATGTATGACGCGCCACCCACGACTCGATAGCCGCCGTCGACATCGGCCATCGTGGGTGCGGTAACCGTGGACCCCACCGGAGCCTTCGTCGTCCACGACGCGGTCAGTGCGTTCGGCCGGGACGTAGGGCCGCCGTTCCCGAGCACCGTCCACGGCACGGGGCTCGACAACCCTGTCCGCGCGCCGATCCGCGCCATCTCGGACGGGACCACCCCGAGCACCGCGTTGCTCGTCGGCGTGGAGGCGTTGATCTCCACCGCCGGCGCGAAGACACGGTGTCGCGGGTCCACCGAGTCCACTGCGTCGATCACCGACTGTCCACTCACGGTCTCGGCGCCAACCGTCGCCTGCACCACCGCCACGGAGCCGAGGTCCGACGCGGTGCGCGCCGCGCGGTTGTCCGCACCGCGGGCGAACTCGCTGACGCTGAGGGTGAGCAGGGCCGAGGTGATGATCAGGGTCGCGATGGCCGTCACGATGCCCGCCCGCCGGCCCAGTTGCGCGACCGCCAGTGCCCCGGCCGCGCGCCGGCGAGCCAGCAGACGTCGGACCGACCACGCCACCACGGGAGCGAGCACCGCTCCGACCACGGTTGCGACCACCCCCGCCAGCAGCACCGGCGTCACCTGCACCGGAGCCCCGGTCAGGCTCTTGGTCGCCGTCAACACCACACCGACCAAGCACACCGCCCCAAGCACCGCCGCCGGCGTGGACAGCCGCACTCCGCGGCGCCGCACCGGCCGCGCCCGCAGGAGCTTGCTGATCGAATCTCGCGCCATCAGCAACCAGCACCCGCACCACACGAACCCGATGAGCACAACCATCGCCGCGGCGACGCCTACGGATGTCCAATTCCATTCCGCGCCAATGTTTCCCGGCAACCACGCACGACGCACCACTTCGTCGACGGCATACCCGACGCCGAGACCGGCGACCGAGCCCAGCACCCAGGACGGCAGCAGCTCAGCGGCCCCCAGCCGCACCACACCGGCTGTCCCGTTACCGCGCATCTTCAGCACCGCGGCCTCGCCCCGCCGCACCGTCGCCAGGAACATCGAGACCTGCACCAGCAGGATCAGCAGCACCAGGCCGAGCTGCAGCAGCCAGGTAGGGCAGGATCTGTCCCACCTGTCGCACGTCGGTGTGGGTGGCAGCGTCGACCGCCGACAACGGTTCGGTCACGTCTGCTTCGGTGCCCAGATGCTTTGCCGTGGCACGGATCCCCGCGACGGCGCGGGTGAGGCTGCCGGGGCTGACCCGGCGCACCTGCACGGGGTAGCTCACCGTGTTGTAGATGCCGCTCCAGCTGATGTCAGGCGAGGTGTCGTTGCCTTTCGGCACCGACTGCACCGGCGGGTGCCCGGCGAAGGTTGCTGCGGCGGTCAGCCAGTAGGCACCCGGTTGGGCGGGGCTCCCGTCGCCGTTGTAGGCCGCCACGTGCTGGCCACCCCAGAAGGGATCGCTCGGCGACGCCGTGAACGCGCCGACCAGCTTCAGCTGCTTCTGCGGGTTCAGGTCCTCGTAGGTCGAATAGTCCCCGACGCCCTTGACCGTCAACAGCTCTCCCAGCCGGAGGTCGGGGTTGATGACGGCCTTCAGCTGCGTGCGGGACACCATGATCTCGTTGCGGGCCGTCGGGCAGCGCCCCTGCACCACATGCACATGCGCACAACCCCCGGCCGTGAACGCCAAGCGCACGATGGCACGCCGCTGCGGCCAGGAGATGACCGTGGTCCGTGCCTCGATCGGCGCACCGGTCACCGCCCGCACCCGGGGATCGACCCGCCGCTCGATCGAAGCCATCGACAGGTCGGCACCCTCCCGGTAGCGATACTGGATCTGCCGGCTCGCGACACCCAGCGATTGTGCGTGGAACGCGACCAGCGCCGAGCGGAACGACCGGGTGAGCAATGGATCCACGGCCACGACGGCGACGAGCAGGCACACGGTGAGCGCGAAGAGCAGCGACTGCCCCTGCCTCGACCGTCGCGCCAGCGTCGCGAGCCGCCTCATCCTCGCTCTGTCCTCATGGCCGCGGTCCCTTCGCGGCGGCAACGCGCGTCATACGGCCCGCCGCCTGCCAGGGCGATCGGCCGAGCGCGCCAACCGCATGCCGAAGACCGTGCCCACCACCACCAGCACCACCACGAGCGCGACGGCGGCGAACGTGCCCGCGTGCCACTGGAACCCGGTCCGGGTGACCGGCTCGTCCGGCGGGGTCGACCACCAGAGCATTGTCCGCCCCGTCAGCCACGCGGCGATCGGCGCAGTCAACGCACCGATGACGCTGCCCACCAGCGCGAGCAGCACGAACTCCCCCACCGTGGCCCGCCGCAACACCGCACGCGACACTCCGCCCGTTCGCAGCGCCCGCAGATCCCGCCTGCGGTCGGTCCGGGAGGCCACCGCGACCAGCACCACACTGGTCAGTGCGGCCAGCAGGGAGAGCACGGACACCACGATGCTGAGATTCATCGCCCATGCGGTCGCGGTGGCGTCATACCCGTCGCGGACGTGCTGCGTCGTCTCCACGTCGGTCGACGCGAAGCCTGCCCGGCGCAGCGCTGTGTCGAGCCGGGCCAGTTGCTTGGGATCCGTCGTGGCCGAGAAGACCTGGTAGGTGACGTTGACGAGCCGATCGCCCGCCGCCAGCATCTTGTGCAGGTCGACAACGATCGTCCGTGGACCCGCTCCCGGGATGTATGGCGCGGCACCCACGACACGGAAGTCACCGTCGACATTCGCCATCGTCGGAGCCGAAACCGTCGATCCGACACCGGCATTCGTCGTCCAGGTGCCGACCAGCGCCGCGGGGTTGGCACCCGAATCACCCTCCAGGGCGGACCAGTCCACCGACGTGCGCAGCCCGGTGCGGGAGCCGATGCGCTCCATGTCCGACGGGATGATGCCGAGCGTCGCGTTGCTCGTCGGCGTGGAGGAGTTGATCTCGACCGCCGGTGTGAAGACGCGGTGTTCCGGGTCGACGGAGTTCACCGCCTTGATCAGCGTCTGGCCGTGGACGGTCGTCGTTCCGACGGTGGCGTGCACCACCGCCGTCGCACCCACTTCGGCGGCACTGCGCGCCGCCCGGTTGTCCGCGCCCCGGACGAAAACGCTCACGCTCAGCGTCAGCAGCGCGGAGGTGATGATCAGCGTGGTCACCGCGATCACGACACCCGCACGTCGTCCCAACTGGGCGACCGCGAGCGCGCCGGCGGCTCGACCACGCGCGAGGAAGCGCCGCACCAGCCAGGCGGCAACCGGGGCGAGCAGAACGCTCGCGACGATCGCGACGAACCCGGCGAGCAGCACCGGCGTCACCTGCACCGGTGCGCCGGTCAGGCTCTTGGTCGCCGTCAGCACCACACCGACCAGGCACAGGGCTGCCAGCACCGCCGCCGGTGTCGACAGCTGTGCTCCCCGACGGCGCGGCGGTCGCGCGCGCAGCAGCGAGCTGATCGACCCCCGCGCCATCGCCCACCAGCACAGGAACCACACCACCGCAACCAGCACGGCCATCGCGAGCGCAACGAACAAACCGGTCCAGTTCCATTGTGTTGCAACACTTCCCGGCAGCCACAGGTGCCGAACGAGACCGTCCACGACATACGCGAGAGCAAGCCCTGCCGCCACGCCGACAACCGCAGGTGGCAGGAACTCCCGTGCACCCAGTCGGATGACGCCCCCGGTGCCGTTGCCCCGCATCTTCAGCACGGCAGCCTCACCGCGCCGCACCGTCGCGAAGTAGGACGTCACCTGGACAAGCAGGATCAGCAGCACCACGCCGAGCTGCACCAGCAGGAAGGGCAGGATCTGCCCGACCTGGCGCAGATCGGCACGCGTCGCGTCATACACCGACGACAACGCCTCGATGACGTTCGCATTCGCCCCGAGGTTGCTCTGCGTCCTGGTCAGGCCGGGCTGGGCTGCGGCCAGTGCGTCCGGTGTCAGTTTCGAGGTCAGCACGGGGAAGGCGACCGCTCGCGACACCCCGCTCCAGTCGGCCGGGCGTGAGCCTGCCTGAGGCGTGCTCGGCGCGGCGAAGGTGGCGTCGACCGTCAGCCAGTACTCCGACGGGCGCGGCATCGCCGGCGGCTGCGGCGGCGGCGTGTATGACGCCACGGCCGCGCCGCCCCAGAAGCTGTTCGAACTGGACGCAGTGAAGATGCCGACCACTCGCATCCGCCTGCGCGGGTTGAGGTTCGGTGGCACGGACGGGTCGGCGCCCACGACCGGGAGGGTTGCTCCGACTTTCAGTGTGGCGGCGCCGGCGGCGGCGACGGCCGCGCGGGAGACCATCACCTCGTTCGCGGCTTCCGGGCAGCGTCCCTGGACCACGTGCACGTGCGCGCACTGCCCCTGGGTCGACTGGAGGCGCACCTGCACACCGGTGGTCGTCGACGACGCGACGGCCGCGGTCGATGCGATGCCGGCGCCGGTGACTGCACGCACCCGCGGATCGAGGCCTCGACGCAGCTCGTCGATCGCCAGCGGTTGCGTCCCACCCGTCTGCAGCACGACCTGGCTGCCGGTGACTCCTTGTGCCTGTTGGTGGAACGTCACCAACGCGTGGCCGAACGACCGGGTCAGCAGCGGATCGACGGCCGCCGTCGCCACCAGCAGGCACACCGTCACCGCAAAGAGGACCGCGTGCCCGACGCGGTGCCGCCGGGCAATGGCCGCCAAGCCCGTCATGCAGGACCCCTCCTTCGTCGGGTCCTTGCATTCCCCCGAGCCCGTCGTCGTTCGCTGCGCCCACTCATACCGCCGTGCTCACCTGAACCACCTTGTCACCTGCCATGGTCGCGACCACCCCGGTCGCGAGACCCCCTCAGCCCATCGCACGGTAACTGGAACGCACCGCGATTGCTCGCAGGCCAGCGAAATCGTGTCCCGAAATCTAAACTTGACTAGGTCCAGATAATGCACAAGGCTGTGGACATGGCGGATTTCGAGACCTCCCTGCGAGGAGCGGGACTGCGGGTGACCAGACCACGGGTCGCTGTGCTCGAGGCAGTGCGGGACAACCCCCACGTGGACTCGGCAACGCTCGCCGAGACGGTTCACGACGCGCTCCCAACAGTCTCCCGGCAGGCGATCTTCGACTGCCTGAACGCACTCACCGAGACGGGCCTGCTGCGCCGCATCCGCCCGTCGGGTTCACCCGCGCGCTACGAGATCCGACGCAACGACAACCACCACCACTTGGTGTGCCGGTCCTGCGGGACGGTCCTCGACGTCGAGTGTGCGGTCGGTGCCGCACCCTGCCTCGACGCCTCCGAAGACCACGGCTTCGTCATCGACGAGGCCGAGGTCATCTACTGGGGGTACTGCCCCGAATGCTCTGCCAATCACAATGATTCATCCCAGAAGGCGTAAGCCTCGGGGACCCTACGAAAGGACGACATGAGCACCACTGAAGAGCAGCCACTGGCTCGTATCGACGACAGCGGTGGCAAGTGCCCGGTCATGCACGAGCTCGTGCAGCCGGCTCAGGGTGACGCAAACCAGCAGTGGTGGCCCCAGCGCCTCAACCTGCGGATCCTGGCCAAGAACCCGGCGGTCGCCAACCCGATCGGCGAGGACTTCGACTACCCCAAGGCCTTCGAGGCCCTCGACCTGGCCGAGGTCAAGGCGGACATCATCGGCGTCCTCAAGACGTCGCAGGACTGGTGGCCGGCCGACTTCGGCCACTACGGGCCACTGATCGTGCGTATGGCGTGGCACGCCGCCGGCACCTACCGGGTGCAGGACGGCCGCGGTGGCGCCGGCACCGGCCAGCAGCGCTTCGCGCCGCTCTCGTCCTGGCCCGACAACGTGTTGCTGGACCGCGCCCGCCGCGTGCTGTGGCCGGTCAAGAAGAAGTACGGCAAGTCGCTGTCCTGGGGCGACCTGATGGTTCTCGCCGGGAACGCCGCCATGGAGGACATGGGCTTCAAGACCTTCGGTTTCGCCGGTGGCCGCATCGACGCCTGGGAGCCCGACGACGACATCTACTGGGGCGCGGAGACCGAGTGGCTCGGCGACAGCCACCGCTACTCCGGTGACCGTGACCTCGAAAACCCCTTGGCCGCAACGCAAATGGGCCTGATCTACGTCAACCCGGAGGGCCCGGGTGGCAACCCCGACCCGCTCGCTGCCGCCAAGGACATCCGCGAGACGTTCGCCCGGATGGCCATGAACGACGAGGAGACCGTCGCGCTGATCGCCGGTGGTCACACCTTCGGCAAGACGCACGGTGCGGGCGACCCGGAGCAGGTCGGCCCCGAGCCGGAGGCCGCACCGTTCGAGCAGAACGGCCTGGGCTGGAAGTCGTCATACAAGAGCGGCAAGGGCAACGACGCCATGGGCTCGGGTCTGGAGGTCACGTGGACCTACCACCCGACCCGCTGGGACAACGAGTTCTTCCACATCCTCTACGGCTACGAGTGGGAGCTGTTCGAGTCGCCGGCCGGCGCCAAGCAGTGGCGTCCGGTCAAGGGCGGCGGCGCCGACATGGTGCCGGAGGCCCAGGGCGACGGCAAGCGGGAGCCGCGCATGCTGACCACCGACCTCTCGCTGCGCTTCGACCCGGAGTACGGCAAGATCTCCAAGCGCTTCCTGGACCACCCGGAGGAGTTCGCCGACGCCTACGCTCGCGCGTGGTTCAAGCTGACCCACCGCGACATGGGCCCGGTGACGCGATACTACGGCGCCGAGGTTCCGACCGAGGAGCTCATCTGGCAGGACCCGATCCCCGCCACCGAGGCGCCCAGCGCCGACGCGATCGCCGCCGCCAAGCAGCAGATCGCCGATGCCGGCTTCTCGGTGCCCGAGCTGGTCAAGACCGCCTGGGCGGCCGCCGGTTGCTACCGCAACTCCGACAAGCGTGGTGGCGCCAACGGTGCCCGCCTGCGCCTGGAGCCGCAGCAGAGCTGGGCGGTCAACGACCCGGCGGTGACGGGTCCGGTCGTCGCCAAGCTGGAGCAGATCGCTGCTGCGACGGGTGTTTCGGTCGCCGACGCGATCGTCCTCGCCGGTAACGTCGGGGTCGAGCAAGCGGCCAAGGCGGCCGGTCACGATGTTCAGGTGCCGTTCACCCCGGGCCGCGGCGACGCGACCCAGGAGCAGACGGACGTCGACTCGATGGGCTACCTGGAGCCGAAGATCGACGCGTTCCGCAACTACGTGGAGAGCGAGCCGAAGGCACCGCTCGAGTACCACCTGGTCGACCGGGCCAACCTGCTGGACCTGTCCACCCCGGAGATGACCGTCCTCATCGGCGGTCTGCGGGTGCTGGGGGCCAACACCGGTGACAACCCGGCGGGTGTCTTCACCGACCGCGTCGGCCAGCTGACGAACGACTTCTTCGTCAACCTGCTCGACATCACCGCCGACTGGCACCCGGGCGACCAGCCCGGCACGTATGTCGGCACCGGCCCCGACGGGCAGACCTGGACCGGCACCCGTGCGGACCTGGCGTTCAGCGCCAACTCCGAGCTGCGCGCCGTCGCCGAGGTCTACGCCTCCGACGACGCCGGTGACAAGTTCGTCAATGACTTCGTCGCGGCGTGGGTGAAGGTCATGGACAACGACCGCTTCGACGTTCGGCGGTAGGGAAAACCTCGCTCCGACCGAAAGGTCGAGAAACTGACCGAGAGGAGTAGCAGATCGCGCTGATCTGCTACTCCTCTCGGTGCATGTGTGCTCCCCTCGGTCAGAGGCGGAGGAGGCACATTACTCGGCGGCGCGGTGCGCCACGTCGTACTCGTGCTGCTTCTCGGCGGCCCGGAAGAACAGCGCTCCGCCGCCGAAGCCGACGAAGAACGTGGCCAGCGACTGACCCAGCCACTGCGCGTCTCCCTGGAAGAACTCACACAGGATCACCAGCACCAGCACCACCCCCGGCACGACCCAGGACTGGACCTGCCAACTGCGGGGTTTGACCACGAGCGAGGCGATCAGCCCGATGATGACGCCGATGACCGGGCCGGTCAGCCAGGTGGGCCCCGGAAGGGAGGACGTTGCGGGCTGGAAGATGAAATCCAGGAAGAGCAGCAACAGGAACGCGACGACGGTGATGACCGCCCACAGCAGCCCCTCCTGCTTGGCGTTCAGGTCCGAGCCCGGGGCGGCCTGGACGGGTGAATCGAACTTTCCCATGGGTTGCTCCTGACAACGGGGTCGACGTTACTGGTGAGTCACTTACTCGGAAGTTACCGTAGTTCGGCGTCGGATGTGAGTTACGCTCTCGCCGCATGTGGCCGTCTCGCACCAAGCTCTCGCTCATCGCGGCGGCGGCGACCGCCGCTCTGCTGGCCGGTTGCTCCGGCTCATCGGGGACGCCGGCTGCCTCCTCACCCCGGTCAACCCACGCGCCGGCTGCGGAATCCAGCGTTTCGAGCCCGTCGCACAGCTCCGCGCCGCACTTGCCGGTCACGTCGTCCACGTCGGCCACCAGCTCCAGGACCGCGACGCCCAGCCGGCCGAAGAAGCCCGGCTCGGTCACCGTCGCCGTCTCAGGTGACGAGATACCGCATCCGGCGGTGCTGGCGGCCGCGCGCCGCGGGACCGGGTGGGACTTCGGGCCGATCTTCGCGCAGGTGGCTCCCGTCATACGCTCCGCCGATGTCGCGATCTGTCAGCTGGAGACCCCGCTGGGCGCCACCGGGGCCAACCTCAGCCACGGTTTCATCATGGGCGCTCCGGCAGCCTTCGCGACCGGCCTGAAGCGTGCCGGGTTCGACGGTTGCAGCACGGCGAACAATCACACGTTCGACCAGAACCTCTCCGGCGTCCGGGACACCCGCACGATCATGGCGCGGGCCGGTCTGCAGGCGGCCGGCCCCGGTCCGGACGCCGCGCATCCCGGGCAGCCGGCGATCTACCACGCGCACGGCTTCACGATCGCGCAACTGTCGTACTCGTACACGCTCGACAACACGGTCGGGAACACTCGGCACATTCCGGCCTCCGCGCCCTGGACGAAGGCCAATCTGTATGACGTCATCGGTGCTTCCGGGATCGAGGCCGACGCCCGGGCCGCGCGGGCGCAGGGCGCCGACCTCGTGCTGGTGTCGATGCACTGGGGTGAGGAGCAGGATCAGCACACCACGGACGAACAGCGCCGGTTCGCAAAGGAATTGCTCTCCTCCGGCACCGTCGACTACATCATCGGCAACCACCCGCACGTCGTGCAGCGGTGCCAGCGGATCGACGGCCGGATGGTCAACTACAGCCTCGGCAACGCCCTGTCGGACCAGACCGCCGGCATCGTCGCGTATGGCGGCACCGTCTCGACCCAGGCCGCACAGGACGGGATGATCGCGCTGGTCACCTTCACCCGGGACGCTGCGGGGCGCGTCACGTCGACCGAGAAGTTCCAGCCGACCCGGGTGGATCGCGCGCACGGCTACGTCATACGACCCGTGAGCAGGACGTCCGACCCGGCATCCTGGCAGCGCACGACCTCGGTCGTCACGTCCGGTGGCAACAGCTGCGACGCGAAACCGGTGTCCTGAGCCGGCGCGGGTGCCCCCACGGGCGATTGCCGGGACTCCATTCCCGGATCAGCAGTCCAGCGCTCGTGCATCGGTTCCGCCGGCCCACCACGTCGCGGCCCGCTTCAGCGCCTCGGGAACCACGCCCGGGTCCAGCGCAGCCAGCCCGGGGTGGGCCGACATACCCGCTGCATAGATGACACGGGAGGCGGAGTCGGTCTCCCGGACTGCGACCGCCAGGTCCACGTCGGAGGGGAATGCCCGGTGGTGAGCCAGGGGGACGAGCAGCCGGCGCTTGTCGGAGACCGTCCCTGAACGGTACGCCGCGACCAGGGTCTCGGGATCCCTTCGACGACAGGAGTTGAGGGCGACCGCGGCGAAGGGGAACTCCCGCCGGCGGCGTGCGGACCGCCGCAACACAGAAGCCACCGTGACCGGCTGCTCGATCGCGTGCGACAGGGCGTACCCGAAGGGACTCGACGCGATGACGAGCGCCGCCGCGAAAGGGTCCGGTCCGCTGATGAGCAGCCGCTCCAGCCAGGCCCCGAACCCGTCCGATCGGCGGCTGGTGACGCCACTCGCCACGTCGAGCGCCAGGTCCGCGCAATCGGCCCGCAACGCCCGGGCCTCCGCGACCGGCAGCGTCCGAGACCGAGAGTTCGAGATGCCGGCACGCACCCAGCTGCCCTGCTTCTGGCTCAACGGCAACAGCAACTCGTACAACTGCAACGGACGCAGACTGGAAGCGACGATCGTTGCGGCCGACCGGCGGTCGATGGCGCCGCTGGTGAAATCCTCGCGCAGACTGTCCCGCAATGCACCCCAGTGCTCCGGCCGAGTCCTCTCCGCGTGCAGGTCGACGGCGAGCACCCGGGCAGCGGTCTCGAGGGCCGAGCCGTCCAGCTGCCGGTAGGTCTCCAGGGCGAGCGTGACACCGCGCGGATGCCGCACCTCGGTCAGGGCGGCCAGGGCGTCCCCGATCACCGTGTGTCCGCAGGCAACCAGGTGATCCCGTATGGCGTCCTCCACGGGACCACTGACCACGGGATCGGCCGCCAGCATCTTCAGCGCACGAATGCGGAAGCGGTAGCCGGCCCCGATCGACCGGGACATCTCGCTGACCAGCATGTGCGCCCAGAAGGCGACGCGCTCCGGCGACTGCGGCGTTCCGGCGCAGATCAGGGTCGCCAGGTCCAGCCAGTCCGTGCCCGACAGCGGTATGGCGGCAGCTGCATCCGCCCGCCCCAGCAGATCCCACTGCTGCTGGCGGCTCAGCTGGAGTTGCTTCCGGGCCGGTAGGTAGGAGCTGATCTCACCCGGGACCAGCCCGACGATGCGCTCCAACGCGGACACGACCGGCAACGGCGGGACCAGCTCGCCCTTCTCGTAACGGGTCAGCGTGCCGGCCGAGAGCGTTTGACGCACCCCCGGGTAGGTCTTCAGCTCGTCGATCATCCGCGTCTGCACCCGCAGTGCGGGATCGGGTGCGGCCTGACGCCATGACCGCATCAGCCACGGAACCGGCGCCCATTCCCGCGGTTGCGTCTCCACGCGCGCACGATACGCCTCCGCCGATGGGCGCCATACGAACTTTCGCTCTTCCACAGGGACAGCAAGTTCTGCGAGCTCGCGGTCGATCGGTCCGGGCAGACGGACCTGCCACTGCATCGGCGGTGGCCCGGTCGGCATGATGGGCACATGGCTCGCGACGTGACCGGCACCTATCGGCTGCAGCTGCACGCAGGCTTCACTCTTGCGGACGCGGCGACACAACTGGACTACCTTGCCACCCTGGGTGTCTCACACGTCTATCTGTCACCGATCCTGCAGGCTGCACCTGGGTCGATGCACGGGTACGACGTGGTCGATCACTCGCGGATCAGCGAGGAACTGGGCGGACGCGGCGCATTCGAGCAGTTCGCGACAGCGGCGCACAGCCGGGGCCTCGGTATCGTCGTCGACATCGTGCCCAACCACATGGCGATCAGCGCACCCGAGTCACTCAACAAGCAACTGTGGGAGCTGTTGCGCGACGGGCGCGACGCGGCCACCGCTCACTGGTTCGACATCGACTGGAAGGCCGGCGGCGGCCGGATCGGCCTGCCCTTCCTCGGGAAACCGCTCCCCGAGGTCCTCGCGGCCGGGGAGATCACCCTCGACCGGTCGGGTGATGAGCCGGTGCTGCGCTACTACGATCACGCCTGGCCGCTGTCGGTCGGCACCGACACCACCGACGACGTCGCCGAACTGTTGGAGCGGCAGCACTACCGGCTCGCGCACTGGCGGGCCAAGGACGACGTCCTCAACTACCGGCGCTTCTTCGAGGTCGACACGCTGATTGCCATCCGTGTCGAACAGCAGGATGTCTTCGACGCGACCCACGCGCTGCTGCTGGAGCTGAACGACGACGGGCTGATCGACGCCTTCCGCATCGATCACCCCGACGGCCTGGCCGACCCCACGGGATACCTGGACCGCCTGTCGGACAAGCGATCTCGCGGCACCAAGGTCTGGATCGAGAAGATCCTCGAGCCCGGTGAGACGTTGCCGCGTGGCTGGAAGTGCAACGGCACCACAGGGTATGACGCGCTGCGCGTCATCCAGTCCGCACTCGCCGATCCCGACGCCGCCGCCACGCTGCACTCGACCTGGACGGCGATCGGCGGCGACCGGGACTACGCACACGCCGTGGACGTCGCGAAGCGTCACGTGATCAGCCAGTCGCTGCAGCCGGAGGTGTCCCGGCTGGCCCGACGAGCCGCAGAAGCGCTGCCGGACCTGGAACCCGGCCGGTTGCGGGAGGCGATCGTCGAACTCCTCGTGGCCAGCCCCGTGTACCGGGCCTACGTGCGACCGGGGCACCGAACGTCGAGCGTCGCCCACGACCTGCTGGACGATGCACACGCGACCGCCGTAGCGGTACGGCCCGAACTGAAGGCAGAGCTCGACGCATTGCTCCCCCTGACGTTGCTCAGCGACGACCACCCTGCAGCGCTCGACTTCGCCGTTCGACTGCAGCAGACGTGGGGACCGGTGATGGCCAAGGGTATCGAGGACACCACCTTCTACCGCTGGGCAGAGTTCATTGCCATGAACGAGGTCGGCAGCGACCCGAGTCGGGTGAGCGAGTCAGCTGCCGATGACCTGCACACGTGGAGCACTCAGCAGCAGTCCAAGTGGCCGCTCACCATGACGACGTTGTCGACCCACGACACGAAGCGGAGCGAGGATGTGCGCGCCCGGCTCCTTGCTGTCGGCGGCGATTCGCAGTCGTGGCAGGAGATTTCGCGTGCATCGCTGGAGTCCGCCAACGCTGCCGGAGTCGACCCGCGCACCGCACACTTCATCTGGCAGACCCTCCTCGGTGCCGGACCGATCGATGACGAGCGGTTGAGCGGCTACCTGCAGAAGGCGCTGCGCGAGTCGAGCCTCACGACGACCTGGACCGACCCGGACCCGGCATACGAACAGCAGGTGATCGACTTCGCGACGTCCGTGTCGGCGGGTGGCCCGGTGCGGGATGCGATCGACACAGCGATCGATCGCAACCGCAGCGCGATTCGAGCGCTCACACTCGGCGCCAAGATACTGCAGCTGACGATGCCGGGTGTCCCCGACATCTATCAGGGGACCGAGTTGGTCGATCTGTCCCTTGTCGACCCGGACAACCGGCGCCCGGTCGACTTCGACGCGCGCGCCGAGTTGCTCGTGGGCGGCTCGCCAACCGGCTTTGATGCGGAGAAGCTGCACGTCGTCACGACGGCGTTGCAGGCACGACGCGCGCACGCCCGTGCGTTCGGCGCTGAATCCTCCTACCGTCCAGTGGTTTCCAGCTCGGAACACGCCATCGGTTTCATTCGGTCCGCACCCCCGGGGCGGTTGACCGGCGCGATCGGCCGTGGCGGCCGCGAAACCTTCCTGACCCTGGCAACCCGGGCGCCGGCACGGCTGCAGCGCTCCGGCGGTTGGGCCGATGCGACGGTGGACCTGGCAGCCGGCGAATGGCGCGACCACATCTCGGACGCGACGCTGACCAGCGACGGTCAGCTCGGTGTCGCTGAGGTGTTGAGCGACTGGCCGGTTGCGTTGCTGGAGCACCTGTCATGACAACCAGCCCGGTGATGTTTTCGGTGTGGGCACCGAACGCCCGGCACAGCGTCGAATTGGCGTTGCGCGAGGCGCGGCTGCCGATGCGTCGCGAGGGTGACTGGTGGCACGTGGAGGTGGAGGCGGCGCCGGGTGACCGTTACGCGTTCGTGCTCGACGGCGGCGAGGAACGACCGGACCCACGCTCGCTGTCCCAACCGGATGGACCGCACGCACGCTCGGCCGTCGTCGATCCGGGCGCACACCGATGGACGGACCGAGACTGGGCCGGCGCGTCGCTGCAGGGTGGCGTCATCTATGAGCTGCACATCGGTACGTTCACGGCGGGCGGTACCTTCGACAGCGCTGTCAAGAAGCTGGATCACCTTGCCGCTCTGGGTGTTTCATTGGTCGAAGTGATGCCCATCGCGTCCTTCCCCGGCTCCCGCGGGTGGGGGTACGACGGTGTGGCGCCATACGCAGTGCACGAGGTGTATGGCGGGGCCGCGGCCTGTCAGCGCTTCGTCGACGCGTGCCACGCCCGCGGCATCGGCGTGCTGCTCGACGTCGTCTACAACCATCTCGGGCCGAGCGGCAACTACCTGGCGGAATTCGGCCCGTACTTCACCGACCACTACTCCACCCCGTGGGGCACCGCCATCAACCTGGATGACCGCGGCAGCGACGAGGTACGCGGCTACTTCATCGACAACGCGCTGATGTGGCTGCGGGACTTCCATTTCGACGGCTTGCGCCTCGACGCGGTGCACGAGTTGCACGACGGTCGCGCAGAACACTTCCTGGAGGAGCTGGCACGGCGGGTCGACGGACTCTCCGGCGAGGTCGGCCGGCCGTTGGCGCTGATCGCCGAGTCGGACCGCAACGACCCGCGCACCGTGGTGCCACGCGACCGTTCCGGCTCTGGGCTGGGCCTCACCGGACAGTGGTCGGACGACATACATCACGCACTTCACGTGCTGTTGACCGGTGAAACCCAAGGATATTACGGGGATTTCGCGGATCCTGATGCACTGGCCAAGGTGCTGCGGACGCCGTTCTTCCATGACGGCACCTGGTCGAGTTTCCGCGGCCGGCATCACGGGCGAAAGGTCGACCTGGGCCGGACACCGGCGTGGCGGTTCGTCGCATCGCTGCAGACGCACGACCAGGTCGGCAACCGCGCGACCGGTGATCGCCTCTCCCAGCTGGTCAGCCCGGGCAGACTCGCCGCCGGCGCCGCGCTGCTGCTGACCGCGCCATACACACCGATGCTCTTCATGGGTGAGGAGTGGGGTGCGTCGACTCCGTGGCAGTACTTCACCGACCATCAGGAGCCGGACCTGGCGCGGGCCGTCACCGAGGGTCGGCGCCGCGAGTTCTCCTCGCACGGATGGGACTCCGATGTACCTGACCCGCAAGCGATTTCGACCTACATCGATTCCAAACTGGACTGGTCGGAGCTCGACGACGCCGCGCACGCACGCCTTTGCGACTGGTACGCCGCGCTCATCCGGCTGCGCCGTGAGGTGCCGGAGTTCACCGCCGCCGATGCACCCACGGTGTATCGCAACGGCGCGACGATCCGGGTGCACCGCGGCGGCTTCGTGGTGGTGGCGAACCTGGGCTCGTACGACGCGGCCATACCGGGTGACGTAGTGCTCGCCTTCGGTGCGGTGTCAGGTGGCGGCGACACTCCGGTGAACGTCGGCGCCAACTCGGTCGCCATCGTGAAAACGACTCCATGAGAACGCTGCTCGTCCTGCACCACTCCCCTACGCCGCGGTTGCGCTCCTTGCTCGACGCCGTGCTTGCGGGCGCACGACACGAGGAACTGCCGCCGCTCGACGTGCACGTGGTCGAAGCGCTCGAGGTCACGATCGACGACTTCCTGACCGCCGACGGTTACCTGCTCGGCACACCTGCCAACTTCGGCTACATGTCGGGTGCGATGAAGCATGCGTTCGACTCGACCTACGACGACACCCGTGGGAAAGTGTCGCGGCGCCCCTACTCGTTCTGGATCCACGGCCGCTCCGACACCACGGGTGCGCGCCGGTCGCTGGAATCGATCACGACCGGCCTGGAATGGCGGCTGGCCGCGCGACCGGTGGAGATCCTGCGGATCGAGTCGGCCGACCAACGCGAAGCCCTCACCGAACTCGGCGGCACCATGGCCGCCCTCGTCGCCGAGGGGTCCTGACCCGCGAAAACTCAGATGACGGCTGTCGGTCCCTCGTGGTCGACTGGCAGTTGTGGCTTTCACCCGCGCGCGCTCCGGACTCCGGCAGCTGATCCCGCCGACGCCGCTGTCGCGCCGGCTGGCACTGCAGTCCCTACTGTTCGCGACGGGCGAGGGGACGTTCCTGACCGGCAGCGCCGTCTTCTTCACCCAGGTCGTCGGTCTGTCGGCCGCTCAGGTCGGCCTGGGCCTGACCGTCGCGGGCGTGGTCTCGTTCATCGTGGCCTACCCTGCGGGTCGCGTGGTCGACGTGCTCGGCCCGAAGCGGATGTGGTCGGCGAGCGCGCTGATCGGCGCGCTGATGTTCGGACTGTGGCCCTTCATGAGTGGATTCGCGTCATACCTGCTGATGGTGGTGGCCTTCGAGATCGTCGGCAACGCCGGTGGCGCGGGCCGCAACGCCTACATCCTCGACGTCATGCCCGAGGCGGAACGCGTTGAGACGCAGGCCTACATGTATTCCTCGCTCAATGTCGGTTTCACCCTCGGCGCCATCATCGGCGGTGTCGCGCTGGCGTTCGACAACCTCACGGTGATGCGCTGGCTCCCGGTGCTGACACTGGTGCTCGGCCTGCTCAACGCGTGCTGGATCTCCCGGCTGCCGCGCGCCTCGCACGACCTGCGAGTGGCCAACCGGGTCAAACGCGCCGACCGTGATCCCACCGCACCCCGCGAGCGCATCCCGGGAAAGGGGCCGCTGCGCAACGTCGGCTGGATGGTCTTGAACCTCTTCGCCGGGACGATGTTCACCAACCAGGTGCTCCTCAATGTGGTGATCCCGTTGTGGCTGGTCGAAGCGACCGATTCGCCGCACTGGCTGCTGGCGTGGCTCTTCGGCACCAACACGGTGCTGTGCATCTTCCTGCCGGCATACACGTCCCGCGGGGTGCGCACCGTCGACCACGCGATCCGGGCGATCTGGATCTCCGCCGCCTTCTTCGTGGTCTCCTGCCTCATCACGATGGTCACGCACAGCACCACCGGGCTGCTCACGATCCTCCTGGTCTGGCTCGGGCACGTCGCCGTCACCGGTGCTGAACTGGCCAACTCGGCGGGCAACTTCGCATTCGAGGCTCTGCTGATGGACCCGCGGCGGCGCGGTGAATACGGCGGTGTCGCAGAAGTTTTCGGGACGCTCGGCGGCCGCTGGGCGCCGGCGGCATACACCTTCCTGGCACTCAGCTGGGGCGGTCCCGGCTGGCTGGTCATCGCGGGCATCGTGGTGGTCGCCGCACTCGGCACCGGACCGGCGGCGCACGCCGCGCAACGCTTCATCCAGCGTGAAATGCCGGAGGCGACGCCGGCCGTCGTGATCCCGACCGACGGACCCGTTCCGACGACCGACGGCCGGCTCGTCGACTGACGGCGAGATCCCGCCGATACTCGGCCGGAGGCCCGTCCCCGATGGAAATGGGGATGCGGCGCGGCTGCGGGGGTCTGGGCCACGGGTGTGCAGGACCGATGCGCGAAGATGGCACACGTGAACCCTTCCACCGCCATCGCGACCGTGCTGCTGGACGAGCTCATCCGACAGGGTGTGCGGGAGGTCGTGCTGGCACCGGGCTCCCGCTCCGCTCCCCTGGCGTATGCCGCCGAGGCGGCCGAGCGAGCCGGGCGGATCCGGCTGCACGTGCGGGTCGACGAGCGTTCGGCGGCATACCTCGCTCTCGGGCTGGCCAAGGTCGCCCGTATGCCGGTGCCGGTCATCACCACCAGCGGCACGGCGGTCGCCAATCTGCACCCTGCCGTGCTCGAGGCGGCCCAGGGATATGTACCGCTGATCCTGCTGACGTCCGACCGTCCGCAGGAGTTGCGCGGGACCGGCGCCAACCAGACCACCGACCAGGTCAAGATCTTCGGGTCTGCCACGAGGTGGTTCCACGAGTTCGGGACCCCCGAACGCCGCGCCGGGCAGCAGGGTGTCTGGCGTTCGGTCGTCGGCCGCGCCGTCGCGGAGTCCCGTGGCTACCCCTCCGGCGACCCGGGGCCCGTGCACCTCAACGTGCCGCTGCGTGAGCCGCTCGTGCCGGATCGACTCGACGACACCGACGCCGACTGGCCCGAGAGCCTGGACGGCCGGCCGCACGGCGAGGCGTGGCTCAGCCTGCGGCAGCCCGACTCGCATCCGCGCGGTGTGGTGAGTGGCCCGGGTATCGCGCCGGTGCCGCGCACCCTGGTGCTGCTCGGCCATCTGCCCACACCCCGCCACTCGTCCGAACTCGCCGAACTCGCCGACGCCGCGGGCTGGCCGATCATGGCCGAGCCGTTCGGCGCCTACCGACGCGGCCGGGTGACGCCCAACGGGCCCCTGGTCCTGCGAGCGCACGACTGGGTCGACCAACACCTCCCGGAGCGGGTGCTGGTGGGCGGACGCGTCACCCTGGACCGGGAGGTGGCCCGGCTGTTGCGCAACCCTGCGGTCACCGTCGAAGCCGTCACGCCGTTGACGTCCTGGGCCGACCCGGGTCATGTGGTGCGCCGCGTGCACGACTGGGACGACATCGAGCGCAGCCATCAGGCAGTCGCATCATGCGTGGATCGTGTGTGGGCCTCGCAGTGGCGCTCCGCCGGGCAGGTGGTCGCCGCTGCCGCCGCACCGCTGATCGAGAACAGTTGGCCGAGCGGTCCCGCGATCGCGCGCACTGTCGTGCACAACCTGCCGGCCGAGTCGGGGCTCTACCTCGGCTCGTCCAACACGGCACGTGACGTGGACCTGGCACGCGACCCGCGCGAGATCATGCCCGGCGTCGTCGCGGTCGGCAACCGTGGTTTGTCCGGCATCGACGGCGTCGTCTCCTCCGCGATCGGTTTCGCGCTCTCCCGTGCCCCGCATCCGTCGTTCGCCCTGATGGGTGACCTGACCTTCCTGCACGACACCAACGCGTTGCTGATCGGACCGCACGAGCCACGCCCCGATCTGACGATCGTCGTCATGAACGACAACGGCGGCGGCATCTTCGGCACGCTCGAGCCGGGCCGCGAGTCGCTCGCCGGACCGTACGAGCGCATCTTCGCGACACCCACCGATACCAACATCAGTGAGCTGTGCGCCGCGCATCACGTCGAGCATGAGTATGTCGCCCAGGCGGATGTGCTGGCCGAACGGATCTGCCACCCCACCAAGGGGATCCGGGTTTGCGAGGTGCCGATCGACCGCGCCGGTCAACGCGAGTTCCGTGCCGAACTCGCCGCCGCCGCGGCCTCCGCACTGACCGGCACCCCCGCGCCGACCGGCACCCCTACACCGACCGGCACCCCCGCGCCGACCGGCACCCCTACGCCGAGAGGACACGAACGCACCTGAGAGGACACGCAAATCGGGCCTGCGGGACCGGTATTTCGTGTCCGGTGGATGTGTTTTGTGTCCTCTCGGCGAGGAGGGGGTCGGGTCGGGTCGGGTCGGTCGGGTCGGGTCAGTTGTCGTGGGTGAGGCCCCAGGATGCCGACCAGCTCTCGCCCGGCTCGAGCACGACCAGCGCTTCCCCGGTGACGAACGCGTTCGCCGGGCAGGACATCGGCTCCACCGCAACTCCGGTATGACGAGCCCGGCCGGCAGGCAACGAGTCACCGCTGAAGACCTGCGTGTAGGGGAACGAATCCGCCTCTGCCCACAACGTTGTCGATCGCCCCGCACTGCTGATGCTGACTCGCCACCGACCGTCCTCGGAGGGCGTGAGATCGGTGAACGCCGTGTCGAGCACGGTGTCCCCGATCGGTCGCGGGATCCGGAAGTCGTAGTCGGTGCCGTCGACGGGTTCGACCCCCGTCGGCAGCAGCCGGTCGTCCACCGTCAGGTAGCTCCGTGCCGGCAGCGACAGGGTGAGCTCGTCGACAGACTCCTCCCCGACCGTCAGGTAAGGGTGTGCGCCGAAGCCGAACGGCACTGCCACCGTTCCGACGTTCGTCGCCGACGGGGTCACGGTGAGGCCCTCGTCGTCGAGCGAGTAGCGCACGGCCAGGTCGACGATGCCGTCCCATCCCGGGCCCGGCATCAGTCGGAACCCCACGGTCAGAGCGGATTCACGGTGTTCGATCAGTGACCACTGCTCCCACCGCACCAGGCCGTGCGACGCATTGCAGCGTGCCGGCTCGGTCAGCGGCAACTGCTGTGCCTTGCCGTCGAAGATGTACTTGCCGTCTGCGATCCGGTTGGGCCACGGCATGAGCAGTTGTCCCCGGCCGGCGTCGGCGCGCGCGTCATCCCGGTAGCCGTGCAGCACGGGGCGCGTGCCCGCGTCATACGACCGGATGCCGCCGCCGACGCTCACGACCGTCAGTCGCTGGTCACCGTGCCCGATCTCCCACTGCTCACCCGATGGCGAAATGTGTTGTGTGTCAGTCATCGGCGAGCAGCTTAGTAGCTGCCTCCCGCATCTCCACCTTGCGGATCTTGCCGGTGACCGTCATCGGGAACTCATCGGTGACGTGCACGTAGCGCGGCACCTTGTAGTGGGCCAGCTTCCCGTCACAGAATGCGCGAATGTCCTCCGCGGTCAGCGGCTGCTCACCGGATCGCATGATGATCCACGCCATGAGTTCCTCGCCATACTTCTCATCCGGGACACCGATGACCTGCACGTCGGCGATCTTCGGGTGGGTGTAGAGGAATTCCTCGACCTCGCGCGGGTAGATGTTCTCGCCACCACGGATGACCAGATCCTTGATCCGCCCGACGACGTTGACGTAGCCGTCGTCGTCCATCGTGGCCAGGTCACCGGTGTGCATCCACCGTGCCCGGTCGATCGCCTCCGCCGTCTTGTCGGGCTGCTCCCAGTAGCCGAGCATCACGCTGTACCCGCGGGTGCACAGCTCGCCGGTGCTGCCTCGCGGAGCGGTCAACCCTGTGGCCGGGTCGACGATCTTGACCTCCAGGTGCGGCATCACCCGGCCCACGGTCTCCGTGCGGCGCGCCAGGTTGTCGTCGTCCCGCGTCATCGTCGAGACGGGCGAGGTCTCGGTCATGCCGTAGCAGATCGCGACCTCGCTCATGTTCATCTCGGCGATGACCCGCTTCATCACCTCGACCGGGCACGGCGAGCCGGCCATGATCCCGGTGCGCAGTGACCCCAGGTCGTAGCTCTTCTCCCGCTTGTCGATGAGCGCGAGCTCGGCGATGAACATGGTCGGTACGCCGTACAGCGACGTGCATCCCTCTGCCGCAACAGCTTCCAGCGTCGCGGCCGGCTCGAAGGACGGCGCCGGGATCACCATGCACGCGCCGTGCGAGGTCGCGGCGAGGTTGCCCATCACCATCCCGAAACAGTGGTAGAACGGCACCGGCAGGCAGATCCGGTCCTGCTCGGTGTAGTTGACCAGCTCTCCCACGAAGTAGCCGTTGTTGAGGATGTTGTGGTGGGACAGCGTGGCGCCCTTGGGGAAACCCGTTGTGCCAGAGGTGTATTGGATGTTGATCGGGTCATCGGACGACAGGCCCTCGGACTGCTGCGCCAATTCTGCGGCGGTCGTCGCCGACGCACCCGCCACGAGTGCATCCCAGGTCGGGTCACCGATGTAGACGACATCGGTCAGCGACCGGCATTCGCCACGCACCTGCTCGACCATCGATCGGTAGTCGGAGGTCTTGTGCCTCTGGGCGCTGACGAGCATCCGCATGCCTGACTGGTTGACGACATACGACAACTCGTGGGACCGGTATGCCGGATTGACACACACCATGATTGCGCCGATGCGCGCCGTGGCGTACTGCACCAGCGTCCACTCCGGGCAGTTGGGTGACCAGATGCCCACCCGGTCGCCCTTGTCGATGCCCACGGCCATCAACCCGCGCGCGACCTCGTCGACTGCCGCGTCGAGCTCGGCATACGTCCACCGACGCCCGCTGGGCATGTCGACCAGCGCGTCACGCTCCGCGAAACGCTCGACCGTGCGCCGGAGGTTGTCGCCGATCGTGTCGCCGAGCAACGGCGCGCTCGACGTACCGCTGCTGTATGACGGGTGGCTCTGGGACATCGGTGACCTCCTGGAACTGGCGATGTGTCGCCTCTCACATTAGGTCAGCGACCGTCGGGACGGCATTGCCTTGTCCAAGGTCTGCGCCAGCCGATCGGCTCGCCGCGTACCGATGAAATAGACCCCGATGTCACGGAGCGACCGTGAACTGTCCTGCACGTTGTAACCCGACATGACCACCGCCGGCATCGCGGCCGGCACCCGCGTGGGGTCGACGCGCACGATCAGCACGTTGCGGACCCCTGGCCCCATGAAGCTGCCCCAGGGCGCAACACCCTTCGTCAGGGCAGGGATCTTCCGATTCCCGTCGGGGAACGGCGAGCTCGGGATCGGGAGCATCTCGCGGCGCACGCGCGGGCGGATGGTCCATGCGACGACCTCGTCCAGCGGCAGGTCCTGCCGCCGCCATACCCGGCCGCCGCGGGGCACCCCGAGAGCTCCCACCGACAGCACACCACCGGCCAACCGGATGCCGTACGGCAGGAAGATGAGGAACACGATCAGGGCGACGGCGACCGCGACCATGGGGATGACGAGAAGCAGGGCCCAGCTGCTGTTGCTGTTCATTCGCGTCATCCCCCAGATGAGGGCCGCTCCAAGCACGACGCTGGCTGCGAGGCCGCGCCACCATGCCTCGCTCATGGACTCCCGATAGGTGACCGTCCGGTCGACGGGGAACTGCACCCAGGACGGCTGCGCGAGCGGTTGCGGCGCACCGGGCGAGAACTGCGCCCAACCCTGCCCTTGCTGCTGCACTGCCTGGTTGTATGTCGTCAGCAGCTCGGCGCGCCTCGCCGCACTCGGCGTCTTGCGCATCGTCAGCCCGAGTGACCCGAGGGCCGCACAGACCGCGGCTCCGGTCAGACCACTGGCGCCGGAGAAGTCGCCGTGCACCATGTCCGCCACCTCGACTCCGACGATGAGCAGGGCAATGCCGTAGAAGACGACCGCGGCGAAGGTGCCGGCAATCTTGCGGCCGTTCGAAACCCGCACCGGCAGCGGCATACCCGTGCCCGCCGCCGTCGGCTCCGGATGCCCACGACGAGCAAAGGCACGGATCGCCATGGCCGCCAGCCAGGTCAACAGCAGGATCGCGACACCGAGCACGATGAGTCCGCTCGTCCTGCCCTCCGTGTCGTCGGTGTCGGCGACACCCTCGGCGAAGGCCAGCACCATGAAGATGTCCGCCAGGGTCAGGACCACCACGGCGATCAGATACGGCCAACGTCGACGCCGGCCCGGTTCCACTCCCACCCTGACTCCCCTTCACAGCTCCAGTTCCGATTCGCGGCCGCATTCTGCCCGATGACGCTGGGACCTATCCTTGGGCGGTGCCGAGATCCGCACGCAGTTTCGCCGATGACATTCGTGCGCGCAACGACGACCAGTTGCGCGTGCTGCTTGCTGCGCGCCCGGATCTGATGCGTCCGGCCGCTGCCGATCTGACCGGGTTGGCAGCGCGTGCCGGCACCCGGGGCAGCGTGCAGCGTGCCCTGGATCACCTGTCCGCCGACCGACTTCGCGTGCTGGAGGCCGTGCTGGTCGGTGGTGCCGATCGTGCCGCGGAGCTGCTGGCCGCCCCGAAACGACAGGTACAGGCGATCTGCCGTTCCCTGTGGGACCAGGCGTTGCTCTGGCGCAGCCCCGAGGGGTACCGCCCGGTGCGGTCCGCGACCGAGATCCTCAACACGCCGGCACGGCTCGGCCCGACCAGCCGGGACCTGGGTGTGCCGGATCGCAGCGCGGCAGCGCCGGCGGCATACGAGCAGCTCAGCGCCGCAGCGCGCTCCGCCATGGATCGGCTGCGATGGCAGCATCCGCGCGCGAGTTTCGAAGGCCCTTCCGCCTCCGGCGTGCTCGACGAACTCGTCGCGGCCGGGCTCGTGGTGCGCTTCGAGGACGGCGGCGTCGTCCCGCGCGAGATCGGTCTCGCGCTGCGCGGTGGCCGCCTCTACCGGGACGGCATCACCGCGCCCGCGCCGCCGACGCAGCGCCTGCTGGCCCGGGACGTCGACGCCGACGCGGCGCGAGCCGCTCTCGACATCCTGTGGCACGTCGAATCCCTTGTGCGGCTGTGGGATCAGACTCCTCCACGGGTGCTGCGCTCCGGCGGGCTGAGCGTCCGCGACCATCGTGCCGTGGCCACCGCACTCGACGTGGACACCGGGCTCGCGGCGTTCGTCATCGAGCTGGCGTATGACGCCGGCCTGGTCGCGAGCGACGGTGACTTCGAACCGAGCTGGCTGCCGACGAGCAGGTATGACGAATGGGTCGACCGCGACCCCGCCGACCGCTGGGCGGCGCTGGCGGCGGCGTGGTGGACCAGCGGTCGCGCGGCGTTCCTGGCGGGAACCAGCTCCGAGCAGGGCACGATCAACGTGCTCAGTGGCGACGTGGCCTGGCCGATGATGCGCGCCAGGCGGCACGACGTGTTGCGGATCGTCGCCGAGACCGATCCCGACGTCGCGGTTTCGATCGACCACGTCGACGCCATGCTGCACTGGCGGCGACCGCTGCGGCTGCCTCCGGGGGCACCCACCCGTGCCGCGGAGGTGCTGCGTGAAGCAGCGTGGCTCGGAGCGACCGGCCGCGGTGTTCTCGCCGCACCCGGACGGGCACTGGTGCGAGGCGAGGGTCTGGCGGCCGCGATGCGCGACTCGTTGCCAGCACCGGTGGATCACCTTCTGCTGCAAGCGGATCTGACCGCTGTGGCACCCGGGCCCCTCGCCGACGAACTGGCCCACCTGATGCAGGATGCGGCCGAGGTCGAGTCGCGCGGCGGAGCCACGGTCTACCGTTTCACCGACGCCAGCGTCCGACGCGCCCTCGACGCCGGCAGATCGGCCTCCGACCTCTTGGAGCGGTTGACGGTCGCGAGTCCGACACCGGTGCCGCAGCCCCTCGAATACCTCATCCTCGACGTCGCGCGGCGCCACGGCCAGACCCGCGTCGGCACCGCCGGGTGCTACCTGCGCAACGACGACGTGGCGACCCTGGACGCGATCACGAACGACCGCAACCTGTCCGCACTGCAATTGCGCAAGATCGCGCCGACTGTCGTCATCTCTCCCGCCCATCCGACCACTGTGCTGGAAATGCTGCGCCAGCACGGTTATTCACCGGTGGCGGAAGGCCAGGACGGTCACGTGGTGCATGTCGGACACGATCGGCCGCGAGCGACGGCCGCCCACACGAGCATCCCGCCCGAGCTTCCAGCGGTCACCGACCAGGCACTTGACCAGCTGGTGGCGCACCTTCGCCGCGGCGAGGCGTCGTCGGTGCAGCGCAGCGCCTCGGGCGCGCCAGGCCCACGGATCCCGTCCACCGACCCGACCGTCACGTTGGCGATACTGCACGACGCCGCAGCCGACCGCGCACCTGTCTGGATCGGCTTCTCCGACGTCGACGGCGAACTGCACCGGGCGCTGTTCCGCCCGGACCGCGTCGACGGGGGGCGGGTCACCGGGGTGGTCGACGACGGCAAACAGACGCGCACGTTCTCGATCCACCGCATCTCCGGCGTGGTACCTGCCTGATCGTCCGCCTGCCCCCGGATTCGGCCATCCCCGACAGGACATCCCCTCTCGCCGCCAGGACACACCCCCTCTTGCCGAGAGGACACCTTACCGACCGACAGGTCACGATCGGGGCTCCGAAACCGGGGCATCGCACGCGTATACCGTGTCCTGTCGGTGCCGTGGGTGTCCTGTGGGAAGGAGGGAAGGGTTCGTGCGGGGACGACGGGGAGGGCCACCAAGCGCCGCGCACCGGTGGGCCAGCCCTCAGATGTCGTGGCCGGCGTCGCGTGCGGCGTCCAGAACGGGACGCCCGGTCGCCCAGAGCGCCTCGAACGCATAGCTCAACGACCGGGCCAGATCGGGGTGCTCGACCAGCACGTTGGTCGCGGTCAATCCTCCCGCGACCGGGTCGGTGAGCGAGAAGAGCGCGTACGTGTCATCCACCAGGCACAGCTTCATCGGCACCGACGGGACAACCCGGCCGCGCTCGCCCGCCGCATCGAACTGGGCTATCTCCTGGATGGATTCGGCCGAGTCCAGGATGTCGGCCTCGTAACAGCAGCGAACGTCGCCACCCGCGTCCGCGATCCGGCGGGTGGCCTCCAGCCCGACGGTGTTGTCCTCCACGACGTAGGGGCGCCGCGTGAACAGGAGCATCGATCTCGCGGCACGACGCTGCAGATCGACGAAGCGTGCACCCAAGCTGGCCGGATCACGCAGGAACTCCACGAACGCGAGGGGCGCCTGCTCCTGCTGCCCGGTGTGCCAGAGCCCGGACAGCGCCTCCGACACCTCGTCGGCGTTACGGGCCAGCCGGCTGAAACGTTCCTGGTGCTCGGCGATGAGCCCGGCGATCGCGACACGGGGATCGGTGGCCGCGAACGAGACCACATCCCCGCTGACCGGGCGCACCAGGCCGCGTTGCACCAGCCCGTCGACCACGTCGTAGATACGCTGCCGCGGGATCACCGCACGTCGGGAGAGTTCGACCGCAGTAGACGAATTCCGTTGCACTAGAACGGCATACGCCTTCGCTTCGTATGACGTCAGGCCGAGCTCCCGAAGCACAGCCTGGATGTCGGCAAGGCCAGCAGGCACCGGAGTCGTCACGCGAGGACCCGCAGAATTGACCAAACCATTGCCATCCCTTTGCCCCTCGCTGAGCGTCCTCGGCAGTAACTTCGGCTGCCACCACTAACCAGTGGTGACACTCAGAATGTTACGCGAAAGGACATCTGATGTCGTCATCAACGCGACGTGGGCCACGGCGAAAAGCCGCTGGCGTCGCACTCCTGGGGGTTGTTGCCGCGCTTCCACTCGCCATGACCGGCGGTATGGCGTACGCACATCCGCTGCACGGCACCGCTGCGCACCAGGCGCACCAGACGGCGAAGCACACCTCGTCGTCACCGACGATGACCGGCACCCCGATCAAGGGTGCCGTCAAGGTGGAGCACACCTGCTCCCAGTCGGTCAAGAAGGGCTGGGCGACCTGTTTCGCCCTGAAACAGACCAACCCGGTCGAGCCCAACAGGATCGTCCCTCATGCCGTCACACCGAACGCCACGCCGTCCGGCTACGGCCCGAGTGACATCCAGTCGGCCTACAACCTGCCGAGCAGCACCGCCGGCTCCGGCACCACGGTTGCCATCGTCGACGCGTATGACGACCCGAACGCAGCATCCGACCTGGCGGCTTACCGCAGCCAATACGGCCTGCCGGCATGCACGACCGCGAACGGCTGCTTCACCAAGATGAGCCAGAGCGGTTCGACGACGAGCCTGCCGAGCGCCGACAGCGGCTGGGCCGGCGAGATCTCGCTCGACCTCGACGCCGTCAGCGCGGCCTGCCCCGCCTGTCACATCCTCCTGGTCGAGGCCGACTCCGCCAGCATGGACGACCTCGGCGCCGCCGTGAACCAGGCCGTCGCACAGGGCGCGAAGTACGTCTCCAACAGCTACGGAGGCGACGAGGACAGCAGTGTCACGAGCACTGACAACTCCTACTTCAAGCACCCGGGAGTATTCATCACCGCCAGCGCCGGTGACAGCGATTACGGCGCCGAGTATCCGGCGACGTCGGCGTACGTCACGGCGGTGGGCGGAACTTCACTCTCCCGCGCCAGCGGAACGACCCGCGGTTGGACCGAATCCGTTTGGAAGACAAGCTCTTCCGAAGGCACCGGCTCGGGCTGCTCGGCCTATGTGGCCAAGCCGTCCTTCCAGAGCGGGGTCAGCACCAGCTGCAGCAAGCGCGCCGAGGCCGACGTCTCGATGGACGCCGACCCGGCCACGGGCCTCGCCGTCTACCAGACCTACGGCGGCAGCGGCTGGAGCGTGTATGGCGGCACCAGCCTCGCGTCCCCACTGCTCGCGGCCACCGCCGCGCTCGCGGGTGCGGCCGGCAACTCCACCTACGGCAACGACCTGTCCTACTCGCACACCAGTGACTTCAACGATGTGACCAGCGGCAACAACGGCAGCTGCGGCACAGTCCTGTGTGACGCGGGCGTCGGCTGGGACGGCCCGACTGGCAACGGAACACCCAACGGTGTCGCCGGTTTCGGCGCCGGCACGACCTCCGGTGTCACGGTCACCAACCCCGGCAGCAAGAGCAGCGCGGTCAACACCGCGGTCTCGCTGCAGCTCGCTGCGAGCGGCGGCACCTCGCCATACACCTGGAGCGCGAGCGGCCTGCCGGCCGGCCTGTCGATCAGCAGCTCCGGCCTCGTGTCGGGCACACCGACGACCGCCGGTAGCTACTCGGTGACGGTCACTGCGAAGGACTCGGCCGGCAAGACCGGCACCGCGACCTTCAACTGGACGATCACCAGCAGCGGCGGCACCGGTGGCTCCTGCTCGGGTCAGCTGGTGAAGAACTCCGGCTTCGAGTCGGGCACCGCCAACTGGACCGAGAGCAACAGCAACATCATCGGCCAGTGGGGGTCGTACGAGGCCACGCACGGTGGTTCGTACGACGCGTGGTTCGACGGTTACGGCCAGTCGCACACCGACACCCTGTCTCAGAGCATCACGATCCCGTCGGGCTGCACCGCGAATCTGGCGTTCTACCTGCACATCGACACGGCGGAGCACGGCTCGACCGCCTACGACAAGTTCACCGTGAAGGCAGGCTCCAAGACCCTGGCCACCTTCTCGAACGCCAACGCGGCCAGCGGCTACACCAAGCACACGATCGACCTGTCCGCCTACGCCGGGCAGACGGTGAAGCTGACCTTCACCGGCACCGAGGACTACTCGCTGCAGACGTCGTTCGTGCTGGACGATGTGACGGCAACCCTGTCGTGACACCCTTCTGATCGACCGGCACACCGTTACATTGAGCGGCATACGGATTCACATCTGATCCGTATGCCGCTCAATGCGTGGGTATGCCGGTCAATGACGGGCTGTGGCATCAGAAGATGCGCACCTGCTCGTCCTCGGCGAGGAACATGCCGTCCTCCTCGGAAACCCCGAAAGCCTCGGCGAATTCACGCAGGTTGCGCGCGACATTGGCCCGTGCGTCCGCCGGGGAGTGCGGGTCGATGGTGAGCAACCGCTTGGCCTCGGCCTCTCGTGCCTTGCTGCACCACACCTGCGCCCAGCCGAGGAAGAACCGCTGCTCGGGGGTGAACCCGTCGAGCTCGGGCGACTCCTGGGTCTCCCGCGCGATCTGCAGCGCCTTGTAACCGATCGTCACACCGCCGAGGTCACCGATGTTCTCGCCGATCGTGAGCGCGCCGTTGATCTTGTTGCCGGGGGCGTCGCGCCCTTCGAGACCGTTGAACTGCTCGATCAGCTTCTGCGACAAGGCGTCGAAGCGCCCCCGGTCCTCGTCGGTCCACCAGTCGACGAGGTTGCCGTCCCCGTCGTAGCGCGAGCCCTGGTCGTCGAAACCGTGGCCGATCTCGTGGCCGATCACCCCGCCGATGCCGCCGTAGTTGACCGCATCCTCGGCGTCCACGTCGAAGAACGGTGGCTGCAGGATCGCGGCAGGGAAGACGATCTCGTTCATGACCGGCATGTAGTAGGCGTTCACCGTCTGCGGGGTCATGAACCACTCCTTCTGGTCCACCTCGTCACCGACCCGTCGCAGCATCCGGTCGACCTCCCAGGCGGTCGCCCTGGCGATGTTGCCGATCAGGTCGTCCGGGCGAATCTCGATCGAGGAGTAGTCCTTCCACTCCTCCGGATAACCGATCTTGGGCGTGAACTTCGCGAGCTTCTCCAGTGCCCTGGCTCGGGTCGCCTCACCCATCCACGGCAGCGTCTCGAAGTCCCGCCGGTAGGCCTCGACCAGATTGGCGACCAGCTTCTCCATCCGCTCCTTGGCGCGCGGCGGGAAGTGGCGCTCGACATACAGCTGGCCCGCGGCCTCGCCGATCAGCGACTCGACGAGGGCGACCCCGCGCTTCCACCGCTCGCGGTTCTCCGGGATGCCGGACAGGGTCCGCCCGGCGAAGTCGAAGCGCTCGTCGACCATCGCCTCGTGCAGGTATGGCGCCCGATCCGACACCAGCCGCCAGGTGAGCCACGCCTTCCACGACTCGAGCGGTTCCTCACGCAGCGCTTCGGCGAATCCGGTGAGGAACGAGGGGTGTTCGACGTTCGCCGGGTCGAGGATGCGTGCCTCGCCACCGACGCCCTCCAGCCAGGCATCCCAGTCCAGGCCCGGCGTCAACTCGTCGAGCTCGGTGCGCGACAGCTTGTTGTAGGTCTTGACGGCGTCACGCGCGGCGACCCGGTCCCAGTGCGACTTCGCGATGCGGGTCTCCAGGGCCATGATCGTGTCCGCCTGTGCGGCGTCGAGCCCGGCCAGGCCGAGAAGACGCCCGATGTGCGCGACATACTTCTCCCGGACCTCGGCGTGCTCGTCCTCGCGGTAGTAGGACTCGTCCGGCAGCCCGATCCCGGACTGCATCACGTAGAGGATGTTGCGTGTCGAATCCTTCGCATCGGCAATGGAATAGAACCCGATGAAGGTGTCGACCCCTCGTCGGCTCAGCCGGCCACAGACCCGGACGAGGTCGGAGGTCGATGCCACCGCGTCGATCAGGGCGAGGTCGTCGGCCAGAGCGCCGGCGCCCAACTGTTCGATGCGCTCGGTGTCCATGAACGACGCGAACAGGTCGCCGACCTGACGGCGTGGAGTGCCGGGCTCGGACGCTGACTCGGCAGCCTCCTCGATCAGGTGGTGCACCGCCTCCTCCGCGGCCTCCCGCAGGCGGTCGAACGTGCCGTACCGTCCACGGTCCGAAGGGATCTCGGTCGCCTTGACCCAGCCCCCGTTGACGTGACCGAAGAGGTCGTCCTGCGGCCGGACGCTCTGGTCGAAGTTCTCCGCGATGACACCTGACTTCATCTGTGCACTCCTCATGGCTCGTTCCGCCCCTGCTGCACCCATGGTCGCATCCGGTGAGCCGTCACACCTACGGCGGCCTGCGCGCCGTCGTTAGGCTCACGGTATGCCTGATGCACCCGACGGACGCGGCACCCTGACCTGGCACTGCGCAGCCGAACGCCTCGACCTGCTCGGCGACCCGGTCGCCGCGCAGGTCGATGCCGTTCCGGGTCTGGAAGTAGCCGAGATCGACCCCGAGTTGGCCGACACCGCAGCGTTCTGCCAGCGCTACGGCTCGGCGCCCGAGCTGTCCGCCAACTGCGTCGTGGTCGCGGGCCGCCGCGGCGACCTCACGCGGTATGCGGCGGTCGTCATACTCGCGACCACCCGCGCCGACGTGAACAAGTCGGTGCGCAAGTTCCTCGACGTACGCAAGTGCTCCTTCGCACCGATGGACGACGCGGTCCGCCTCAGCCGCATGGAGTATGGCGGCATCACGCCGGTCGGGCTTCCCGCCGACTGGCCGGTACTGGTCGACGAGCGCGTGGCGAGCGCGCCTGCGGAGGTCGTGATCGGCTCCGGCCTGCGGCGCAGCAAGTGCCTGGTCCCCCCGGCGCAACTGGCGGCGCTGCCCACCGCGGAGGTCGGCAGCTTCGCCGGCTGACCCGCCCCGTCACTGCTGGCACCCGCCCATGGCCTGCTCGGCGCTCGGCACCGTCGGTTGCGCGTCCCAGGCGTCGTTGCGCGGATCGCCCTGCGGGTAGATCGGCATACCCGAACCAGCGCGGTAGACGGGCGCGTCTTCCGCGGCCAGCGGAGTGTTGCCGGCGATCAGGTCGGCGGCCTTCTCGGCGACCATCATCACCGGGGCGAAGATGTTGGCGTTGGTGATGGTCGGGAAGACGGACGCGTCGACGACACGCAGGCCCCGGGTCCCGTGCACGCGCATCGTCGCCGGGTCCACCACCGCCAGCTCGTCGGTGCCCATCCTGGCCGAACACGACGGGTGCAAAGCGGTTTCCGCGTCCTTGGCGACCCAGTCGATGATCTCCTGGTCGGTCTGCACGGACGGACCGGGCGAGATCTCGCCACCGTCGAACGCGGCGAAGGCGGGTTGGCTGAGGATGTGCCGCGCGGCGCGGACGACCTCGACCCACTCGCGCCGGTCGCGGTCGGTCGACAGGTAGTTGAACCGGATGGCGGGCTTGTGCCGTGGGTCGGTGTCCGTGATCCGCAGGTGACCGCGCACGTCGGAGTTCATCGGCCCCACGTGCACCTGGTATCCGTGGCCCGCTTCGGCAGCGGTTCCGTCATACCGCACCGCGATCGGCAGGAAGTGGAACATCAGGTTCGGGTAGGCGACCTCGTCATTGGTGCGGATGAAACCACCGCCCTCGAAATGGTTGGACGCGCCGACGCCACGGTTCAGCAGCAGCCACTCGGCACCGATGTACGGCGCCTTCCACTTCTTCAGCCACGGCGCGATCGACACCGGCTGCAGGCAGCTGTGTTGCAGGTAGACCTCCAGATGGTCCTGCAGGTTCTCGCCCACACCAGGCAACTCGACGCGAGGCTCGACGCCTGCGGCGCGCAGCGTCTCGGGATCGCCGACACCCGACAACTGCAACAGCTGTGGCGAGTTGAACGCACCGCCGCACAGGATGACCTCGCCCGCCTGGACGGTATGCCGGAGGCGCCCCGCTCGCACGAGGTCGACGCCCGTCACGCGGTCGCCCTGCCAGCGCAAACCGGTCACCATCGCCAGGGTGGCGATGTCGAGGTTGGCGCGGCCCCGGACCGGCCACAGGTAGGAACGGGACGCGCTGCGGCGCCTGCCGTGGAACACGTTGCGGTCGAAGGGCGCGAATCCCTCCTGGCGGTAACCGTTCACGTCGTCGGTGCGGGGGTAGCCGGCCTGCTGGGTTGCCTCGAAGAACGCCTGGAAGAGCGGGCTGCTGGCCGGGCCGCGCTCCATCTTCAGCGGTCCGGATCCACCGCGCCAGGCGTCGGCGCCCGCCATACAGGACTCCATCCGCTTGAAGTACGGCAGGCAGTGGGCGTAGTCCCACTGCTCCATCCCGTCGAAGGTCGCCCACTTGTCGTAGTCGCCCGGGTTGCCGCGCTGGAAGATCATCCCGTTGATCGAGCTCGAACCGCCCAGGACCCTGCCGCGCGCGTGAGCCACGCGCCGACCGTTCATGAACGGTTCCGGCTCGGTCTCGTAAGCCCAGTCGTACAAAGGGTTTCCGGCGGGGAACATCAGCGCTGCGGGCATGTGGATCAGCGGGTCGAAGACGAAGTCGGACCGGCCCGCCTCCAGCACCAGCACGGAGGTCGACGCATCGGCACTGAGCCGGGCCGCCAGCGCGGATCCGGCGGATCCACCGCCGACGATCACGTAGTCATAGCTCTGTTTCATGCCGTCTTCCTCCCACTCAGTCGTCCTCCGGTATGGCGAACCAGCCGGCCGGGGCGGGCCGGGTGTTGTGCCAGATGTGCTTGGTCTCCTGGTATTCGGCCAGGCCCGCGGTGCCGAGCTCCCGGCCGATCCCGGACTGCTTCATGCCGCCCCATTCGGCCTGTGGCACGTACGGGTGGTAGTCGTTGATCCACACGGTGCCGTGGCGCAACCGTCGCGCCATACGCTCAGCGCGTCCTGCGTCGTTCGTCCAGACGGCACCGGCCAACCCGTAAACCGTGTCGTTGGCGATCCGGGCAGCCGCGTCCTCGGCCTCGTCCCGGGTGTTCCCCGAAAAGGTCTCGACGGTCAGCACCGGGCCGAAGGACTCCTCGTGCACGCAGTCCATCGCGCCGGTGCAGTCGTCCAGCACGGTCGGCGAGTAGTAGGACCCGACCGCGAGCTCCCCTCCGGGACGCTCACCGCCACATCGCAGGCGAGCACCCTGGTGCACGGCGGTCTCGACATACGCAGCAACCTTGCGCACGTGGTCCTCGCTGATCAACGGCCCGGTCTCGGCACTCTCGTCGAACGGCCCGCCGAGTCGGATGTGCCTGGCTCGGCGCACGATCTCGTCGACCACCCGGTCGTGGATCTCCTCCTCCACGACCAGTCGCGCGCCCGCCGAGCAGACCTGCCCGGAGTCGAGGAAGACGGCGGTCACCGCGTTGTCGATGGCGGCGGGCAGGTCGGCGTCCGCGAAGATCACGTTGGGGTTCTTTCCGCCGAGTTCGAGGGCGACGCGCTTCACGGTGCCGGCGGCCGCCGCCATGATGGTCCGCCCGGTCGCGACACCGCCGGTGAAGGACACGAGGTCGACCAACGGCGAGGTGACCAGTGCCGCGCCGACGGCGGCGCCGCTGCCGAGCACCAGATTGGCCACTCCGGGCGGCAGGCCGAGGTCGTGCAGCGCACCGACCAGCCACCCGGCCGTCTGCGGAGTCAGCTCACTCGGCTTGAGCACGAACGTGTTGCCGGCCGCCAGCGCCGGTGCGACCTTCCACGCGGTCTGCAGCAGCGGATAGTTCCACGGCGTGATCAGCGCACAGACCCCCACCGGTTCGGTGACCACCCGACTGGACACGTCGGCCCTGCCGGTGTCGACGACCCGTCCGGCGTGGGCCTGGGCGAGCGAGGCGAAGTGGCGCAGGACACCGGCGATGTCGTCCATGTCGATCCGGGACTCCACCAGTCGTTTACCGGTGTCGAGTGATTCGAGCCGGGCGACCTCGTCCTTGTGTTGCTCGAGCCGGTCGGCAAGGCGGAAGAGCAGACGCGCCCGCTCCGCGGAGCCGGTGGCCGCCCACTCCCCCTGGTCGAAGGCACGTCGTGCGGCGTCGACCGCCCGCGCGGCGTCCCCGGCATCGCCCTCCGGAACGGTCGCGACCACGGATCCATCTGCGGGACAAGTGATCTCGCGGTGGCGTCGGGAGGCGGCCTCGCACCATTGTCCGTCGATGAACATGCTCGGCACAGGTGTCCTCCATCTGCCTCGGGGTTCGCGATCTGCGATGCGCGAAGTCTGCTTCTCACCGTCGAGCGGCTCACAAGCGATAACGACCGTTTTACCATAACGCGCGTTATAGTGGCGGCTGTGAGACCAGCTCCCGTGCGCGACCGGCTGCTGGATGCCGCCGACGAGGTCCTCTTCACGGACGGGTCCGTGTCGACACCGGTCGACGTCATCCTGCGACGGGCCGGCGCCTCCCCGCCGAGCCTCTACGCGCACTTCGGGAACAAGGAAGGCCTGGTCACCGCCGCCCTTCAGCGGCGGTTGCGGGTGTGGACGCAGGTCTGGGACGACCAGATCGCAAGGGCCAGCACCGATAGCGGGCGTCTGCTCGCACTCTGGTCCGCGCTGCGGGTCTATCAACGCGATCACCTGACCGAGCGCTGGTGTGCCTTCAGCGGCGCGGCCGCCGCCATACCGGAGCCGAGCGAACAGTTGACGGCGGTGCTCACCGAGGAGACCCAACTGCTGCGCGCACGGCTGCTGGAGCATTCGCGGCCGATCGCGGGACGCCGAGCCACCTCGCTGGCGAGCGCCTTGTTCATCGCCTACACCGGCACGATGGCCACCATGCTGCGCGAGGACTACGAGGTCGCGATCGACGAGGGCGAGGCGGCTGCGAAGTCCTTGGTCGCCTGCTTCGCCGCCGGCGGTCGGTGACAGGCGTTGGAAGAAGTGAACGCCCACGGCCGTTACGGTTGATTGGCTACTTCTCGAAGGGACACTGAGTGACCGACGGACCCCTGATCGTCCAGAGCGACAAGACCGTGCTGCTGGAGGTCGAACACCCGCTGGCGACGGAGGCGCGGCGCGCGATCGCGCCGTTCGCCGAGTTGGAGCGCGCCCCGGAGCACATGCACACCTACCGGGTGACCCCACTCGGCCTGTGGAACGCCCGCGCGGCCGGGCACGACGCCGAGCAGGTCGTCGACGCGTTGATCCGTTACAGCCGCTACCCGGTCCCCAACCCGCTGCTGATCGACATCGCCGAGACGATGGACCGCTATGGCCGGTTGCGGCTGACCAAGGACGACGACGGGCGCCTGGTGCTCGCCACGACGGACACTGCTGTCCTGGCGGAAGTGTTGCGGCACAAGAAGATCGCGCCGATGATCGGCGAGCGGCTCGACGACTCCCGGGTGCTGGTGCATCCCTCGGAGCGCGGCGCCATCAAGCAACAGCTGATCAAGGTCGGCTGGCCGGCCGAGGACGAGGCCGGGTATGTCGACGGCGAGGCCCACCCGATCGCGCTGGTCCAGGACGGCTGGTCGCTGCGCCCGTACCAGCAGCAGGCGGTAGACGGCTTCTGGCACGGTGGTTCCGGCGTCGTCGTGCTCCCCTGCGGCGCCGGCAAGACGCTGGTCGGGGCCGGTGCGATGGCGGAGGCGAAGGCCACCACGCTGATCCTGGTGACCAACACCGTCTCGGCCCGGCAGTGGCGCGACGAGCTCCTTGCCCGCACCACCCTGACCGAGGATGAGATCGGCGAATACTCCGGTGCCCGCAAGGAGATCCGGCCGGTCACGATCGCGACCTACCAGGTGCTCACCCACAAGCGCAAAGGCGTCTTCCCGCACCTGGAGCTGCTGGACGCCCGTGACTGGGGCCTCATCCTGTATGACGAGGTACATCTCCTGCCCGCACCGATCTTCCGGATGACCGCGGATCTGCAGGCGCGCCGCCGGCTCGGCCTGACGGCGACCCTGGTGCGTGAGGACGGCCGCGAGTCCGACGTGTTCTCGCTGATCGGCCCCAAGCGCTATGACGCCCCCTGGAAGGACATCGAGTCGCAGGGCTACATCGCTCCCGCCGACTGTGTCGAGGTGCGGGTGACGCTGTCGGACAGTGACCGGATGGCCTACGCCACGACCGAACCGGACGACCGTTACCGTTTCGCGTCGTGCGCCCCCGTGAAGGAGTCGATCGTCGAGGAGCTGGTCCGCCAGCACGACGGACAGCCGACGCTGGTCATCGGGCAGTACCTCGACCAGCTCGAAGCGCTGTCCGAGCGGCTCGGCGCCGATCTCATCACCGGTGAAACACGGGTTGCCCAGCGGCAGAAGCTGTTCCAGCAGTTCCGCGACGGCGAGATCAACAAGCTCGTGGTCAGCAAGGTCGCAAACTTCTCGATCGACCTGCCCGAGGCGAGCGTCGCGATCCAGGTCTCCGGCACGTTCGGCTCCCGCCAGGAGGAGGCCCAACGTCTCGGCCGTGTCCTCCGCCCGAAGGGTGACGGCCGCACGGCACTCTTCTACACCGTCGTGACGCGGGACACCGTCGACGCGGAGTTCGCCGCGCACCGGCAACGTTTCCTCGCCGAGCAGGGTTACGCCTACCGCATCGTCGACGCCGACGACCTCTCGGCCGCCGGCTGACCCGTCAACCCCGCAAGAACGCCAGTACCGCGAGCACTCGCCGGTGCCCGGTGGTGTCGTCGGCAGAGAGGTTGAGCTTGGCGAAGATCCGCTGCGTGTGCTTCTCCACCGCACCCGACGTCACGACCAGCCGCTGGGCGATCGCGGCGTTCGACATGCCCTGCGCCATCAGGGCGAGCACCTCACGCTCGCGTGGGGTCAATGACTGCAATGGATCTCGTCGCCTGGTCATCAGCTGACCGATGACTTGCGGATCGAGCACGGTGCCGCCACCGGCGACGGAGTCGACCGCCGCGAGGAACTCGTCGATGTCGCCGACCCGGTCCTTGAGCAGATAGCCGATCCCACCTGTTCCAGCCGCGAGGAGCTCATCGGCATACGCCTCGACGACATACTGCGACAACACCAGAATCGGTGCCGTCGGCCACTCCCCCCGGATCCGGACTGCCGCCTGAAGACCTTCATCGGCCCCGCTCGGCGGCATCCGGACATCGGTGATCACCAGGTCGGGACGCTCACGCAACGCCGCCTCGACCAGTGCCGTGCCGTCGCCGACGCCGGCCACCACCTGATGACCGGCGTCGGAAAGGATCAGCTGCACACCCTCACGCAACAACGCGGAGTCATCCGCCACTACGATCCGCACCACTCACCCCACGAAAGTTTCCGCGCGCCCCTCGCTCCGACACTGCGCGAGGGCCCGAGTCCGGACACGAGATCCGTCGAAATCAGGGTAAGGGAAGGACCGCCAGCAGCGTCGTCGGACCGCCGACCGGCGACTCGAGAGTCAGCGTGCCACCGACCGAACGCACCCTGTTCTGCAGGCCGACGATGCCGCTGCCCTTCGACGCGTGTGCGCCACCGTGCCCGTCGTCCGTGACCGACGCCGACAGCTCCGCTCCGACCACCTGCAAGGACACCAGCCCACTGCGGGCACCGCTGTGCTTGGCGACGTTCGTCAACGCCTCGGACACCACGAAGTAGGCGGCCTGTTCCAGATGCGGCGGCAGGATCACGTCACCCAGGTCGGCCTCCACCGTGATCGGGATGGCTGCACGTCCGGCCGCCTCCCGCACCGCCGCGACCAGCCCGCGGTCGGCGAGCACCGGCGGCGCGATCCCCTTGGACAGGGCGCGCAACTCGTCGAGCGTCTCCTGGGTCGATGCGATCGCGGCGCGCAGCCCGAGGATGGCGTGCGAGTCCTCCCCGACCTGCCGCTCCATGCGGGCCAGGTCCATCTTGAGGCGCACGAGCCGCTGCTGCGGACCATCGTGTATGTCGCGCTCCAGCCTTGACAGCTGGGCGGATTCGGCCTCTCGCGCCGCTTCCCGTGCCTGGGTCAGTTCCGCGATCTTCGCCTCCTGCTGGGCGCGTCCGAGCAGCGCCGTCGAGATGAGCCCCTGCCCGCGCGCCATACCGATGATCACCAGCGGCAGCGTGACCAGGAAGATCAGCCCGACACCGACGTTCAGGGCCACGGCGGCACCGAAGGAGTGCATGCCCATGAGGTCGGACAGGTCCTGGTTCCCGTTGTGTCCGTGGATCATCCAGCCGTAGGCAGGCCACGTGATGCCCGCGAACGCGATCGATCACCAGGCGATCGTCAACACCCAGGTGAAGGTCGAGACCACCCAGGCGACGAGGCTCCAGGCCACCTCGAGCCAGACCGCGGGGCTCTTGACGACCCGCACCGCGTAGCCGGTCCACGACTCCCCCGGCGCGCGCGCAAGCCGCCGGGCCGGTGGCGCGTCGAGGCCGACATACGCGCCCACCATGCGGCGTTCGACCGCAGCGGCACCCGCCGCGAAAGCGATCGACAGCGGAATCGCCAACGGCGCCAACAGGATCGAGAAAGCCGTCGAGATGATCGTGATGTTGATCATGAACACCGCGAGCTGGAACGGCCACGCGATGAGCAGGTAGAGGGTGCAGGTCAGGGTCTGGCGAACCAACCCGGGCAGCAGCCCCCTGCCGGACCGGCCGGCCGGTCCGGGTGCGGTCTTCGAGCCCTCACTCATCACCATGGAATATGCCATGACGCAAACACTAGGAAAGCGCGTCCGCGAAACCGATCCCGTCGGCAGGTCAAGGCGGTGTCGGGCTAGCCCGAACTCGGCGCCTACGGGACGATCTCGAAGTGTCCCCCGGACAATGGTCTGAGGGCTCGGAAGTGACGCCGATCGAGTGTGGCGATCGTCGTGGTCCGATGCCGATCCGCCAGCAATACATTGGACGCGTCGGCCGCGTCGATGTCCAGATCCGCATACATCTCAACGATCTCGACGACCTTGGACAGCTCGGACCGTCCGACAGTCGCCAAGTCCCACGCACCACTCGACAGCTCGCGAAGCGCGAGCGCCTCCTCCCGGACGCCGATACGTGTCGCCACAAGGTAGTCGAGCTCTGCCACGACGTACGGCGACACGATCAGCGGTGTCTCTGCAGTCTCGATGGCCTCTACGACTGCTGCGTGATCCGGCTCGCCCGAGTCGAAATATGCCAGCAGGGCGCTGGTGTCGACGATCACCGCTCGCCGAATCCTCGCAGGTGCGTGTCGGATTCACGGGCCGTCTTCCCGGCGCTCGCGAACAAGGCTCCGCGCGGTCTCGGACGCACCTCGGAGAAACCCTCCGAAAGGATTGACCTGATCACGTCGGCTTCGGACGTGCCCCGGCGAGCCGCTTCCGCCTCGATGAGCTTCTTCAGCTCATCAGGCAGGTAAAGCGTCGTCTTCGTCGTCATGCCATATAGGGTACCACCGGTGGCGTTCAGAAGATCTTGTCGAGGATGTCCTGAACGGGGGCGATCGCGAAGTAGACGACGAACAGCCCGGCGATCAGCCACATCAACGGCGGAACCTGCTTCGCCCTGCTACGCGCCACCTTCACCACGACGAACGCGATGCAACCCGCACCGATGCCGACCGTGATCGAGTAGGAGAACGGCATCAGCACGATCGTGAGGAACGCGGGTATGGCGATGTCCCAGTCGTGCCAGTCGATCCCGCCGACCTGCTGCATCATCAGGAAGCCGACGAGCACCAGAGCCGGCGTGGCTGCCTCGTAAGGGACGACCGCGACGATCGGTGACAGGAAGGTGGACAACAGGAAGAGCACGCCGGTGACGATCGCGGCAAATCCGGTGCGGGCGCCCTCGCTGACACCCGCGGAGGATTCGATGTAGCCGGTGTTGGAGCTCACCGAGGCCAGTCCCCCGGCGGCCGCTGCCATCGAGTCGACGACGAGGATCGTCTGCGCACCCTCAGGGGTGCCTTCCTCGTCCAGCAGGTCGGCCTTGCTGCCGATCGCGACCATCGTGCCCATGGTGTCGAAGAAGTCGGCGAGCACCAGGGAGAAGATCAGCAGCAGCGCGGTGATCACGCTGATCTTGCCGAACGAGCCGAACAGGCTGATGTGACCCACCAGGCCGAAGTCGGGTGCCGCGATCCAGTCCGACGGCACCTTCGGCACGTTGAGGCCCCAACCCGTCGGGTTCTTGTCGGTGAGCGCTCCCTGGCGCCCGATCGCCTCGACGATGACCGCCAGCACCGTTGTGGCCAGGATCGCAATGAGTATGGCGCCCTTGAGTTTGCGCACATACAGGGCGATCACGAGGATCAGCCCCACGCAGAAGACCAGCAGCGGCCAACCGTTGAGCTCGCCGTCGACACCCAGTTGCACGGGCGTCCCGACACCTGCCCGGATGAAACCGGAGTCGACGAACGCCACGAACGTGATGAACAGGCCGATGCCCACGCTGATCGCCGTCTTCATCGGCGGCGGCAACGCCTTGAACGCCGCGACCCGGAAACCGGACAGCACGAGCACGAGCATCACGATGCCCTCGAGCACGACCAGTCCCATGGCATCCGCCCACGTCATACCGGGCAGCGCCGCGATCGAGAACGTCACAAAGGCGTTGAGTCCCAGGCCTGTTGCGATCGCCATCGGGAAGTTCGCGAAAACACCCATCAGGATCGTCATCACACCGGCGACCAGCGAGGTGGCGGCCGCGACCTTGGCCAGGTGCGGATCGGAACCGCCGCCGAGCACCTGTCCGTGACCGCCGTCATCGCGAACGGTCCCGATGATCAACGGGTTCAGCACGATGATGTAGGCCATCGCGAAGAACGTCACGAAACCACCGCGGATCTCTCGGGCGAGAGTGGACCCGCGCTCGGTGATCTTGAAGAAGCGATCGATGGGGCCCCCGGCAACGGCAGGTGTCGTCATGGGGACGAGCGTACGACCAACACTGTGCCGACTACGCTGTTGCCCGTGAGCGAGCCCAACCGTGACGAGCCCTTCGAGGTTGCTGCCGACGACCTGCTGCCGGTCAGGGTCGACGTGTTGCGGGTGTTGGAGATCGGCGTCGGCTGCTGGCTGGTCGCGCTGGTGGTGACGCTCGTCATACCCGCCCTGCACGGTGACGGACGTGACTGGTGGCCGTGGACGTGTGTCTCGGCCATCATCGGTGGGGCGGCCGGCTGGCTCTACGTACGACGCGGCCGCGGCAACGCCGCCGCCGCGTAAGCCATCCCACGACACGCCCTCGACTTTCCTCAGGACGCTACAAGGGTAGAAGGTGGGGGTATGACGGCAGACGCTCTGCAGGACTCGACCACTTTCGTGCTCTTCGGTGCGACCGGAGACCTCTCACGACGCAAGCTCCTCCCCGGCTTGTTCCACCTCTTCGACACCCACTTGCTCGCCGACCTGCGCGTGATCGGCACCTCCCTGGAGGACATGACGCGCGAGGAGTTCGTGGAGTTCGCCAAGAACGCGATCACCGAATTCGGCAAACATCCGACCGACGGCAAGGTCTGGAACGCCTTCGCCAAACGGCTCTACTACGTGCCCGGGGCGGCCGGACCGGCGGCGTTGCGCAACGTGGTCACGGAGGCTGAGCAGGACATGGCGCCACCGATCCAGCGCCTGCACTACCTGAGCGTGCCGCCCAAGGCGGCGCTGGACGTCATACAGACGCTGGAGGCAGCCGATCTGGTCAAGGGATCCCGGGTCATCATGGAGAAGCCGTTCGGCACCGACCTGGCGAGCGCGGTCAAGCTGAACGCCGCGGTGCACCAGGTCTTCGACGAGGAGCAGGTCTACCGCATCGACCACTTCCTCGGTAAGGAAGCCGCGCTCAACATCCTGGCCTTCCGTTTCGCCAACGGCCTCTTCGAACCGATCTGGCATCGCAACTTCATCGACCACGTGCAGATCGACGTGCCCGAGATGCTCGGCCTCGAGGGACGCGCCGGCTTCTACGAGGGCACCGGCGCCTACCGCGACATGGTCGTCACGCACCTGTTCCAGGTGCTCGCGTTCACCGCCATGGAGCCGCCGACCTCCCTGGAACCGGAGTCGATCACCGAGGAGAAGAACAAGGTCTTCCGGTCGATGTTGCCGTTGGATCCGGCCGACGTGGTCCGCGGGCAATACCAGGGTTACCGCGACGAGAAGGGTGTCCGGGACGAGTCGGAGACCGAGACGTTCGTGGCGCTGAAGTGCCACATCGACAACTGGCGCTGGGCCGGCGTGCCCTTCTACCTGCGCACCGGCAAGAAGCTCGCCGAGGGTCAGCGGATCATCTCGATCGCGTTCCGGGAGCCGCCGAAGTCGATGTTCCCGGCGGGGTCCGGGGTCGGCCAGCAGGGCCCGGACCACCTGACCTTCGACCTTGCCGACGAAGCACGAGTTTCGTTGTCGTTCTATGGAAAGCGACCGGGTCCGGGCTTCCGGCTGGACAAGGTCTCGATGCAGTTCGCCGTCCAGGACACCGACTGGGCCGGGTCGGTGCTGGAGGCCTACGAGCGGCTCATCTACGACGCGGTGCGCGGCGACCGCACCCTGTTCACCACCGCGGACGGCATCGAGCGGCTCTGGGAGATCAGTCAGCCGCTCCTCGACAACCCGCCGCCGGTGCGCCCGTACGCGCCGGGGTCGTGGGGGCCGAACCAGATCCACCAGCTCGTCGCACCCAATGCGTGGCGGTTGCCGTTCGAGCGGAAGTGGCGCGAGCCCAGCTGAATCCGCCCGTCAGGGTATGCCGATCGCGCGGTATACGCCGCGATCGGCATACCCGGAGCGCCGCGGGCCACCCGCGACTAGGAGAAGTCGAGAGCCAGCTCGTCCAGCACCGGGGCGTCGACGGTCTCCGGCGACGTCGCAGGGGCATCGGTCTCGCTGTGCGCGCCGCACCCGTGATCGAGCGACACGACGTGCCCGTCGGACGGTGACCACTCACCGGCGCACACCCCGAACAACTGGCGCAGCACACCTGGTAACGGCAGGAAGAAACCGCAGGTCGAACAGTGTGCCCTGGCCTGCCGGGCGATCTCCGAGTTCGGGCCGCCGTCGCCGTCATACCAGCGCTGAGCGGCGGCTTCCCGGCCTTCCGCCGACAGCACGCGTGGCCGCCCGAGACCCAGCTCGAAGAGCGCGACCCGGTCGACCTCCTCCTCGCCGGTTGCCTCGAAACCCTGCTCCAGGAGCGGGTCGTTTGCGACGTAGGGGCGTTCGTCGCCGGCGCCGATGTCACCGGGGGCGAGGCGCTCGACATACGGCACCCAGTCCGGTGCGAGCACGGCGGCGTCGGTGGGCAGCAGGTTGGTCTCGCAGACGGTCGCGAACTTCTGCCGCGGCGCACGCGCGACCGAGATCGCCCAGTGCCAGCCGACATACCCCGGTGACGTGCACTGGAAGTAGTGCATCGCCAGCCGCTCGCCGAGCATGACCGAGCCGGCGTGCTCGCCGACGGCGCCGGGCTCGGCGATGCCGACGGCGGCCTCGTGCGCCAGATCGACCGCTTCGAACAGCACCTTGTCCGGCTTGGCTGCCTTGGGCTTGGCGGCCTTCTTCGCGGGCTTCGGGGTGGTTTTCTTCGCAGTCGCGGGCATGTCAGACCTCGAGATCGTCGGCGACGGCGCGCAGCACGGTGACGACCTTGGCCGCGTGGCGCTTGTCGGGGTAGCGGCCCCGGCGCAGGCCGTTGCCCAGGTCGTCCAGCAGCTTGATCAGATCCTCGACGATGACCGCCATGTCGTCGGCGGGCTTGCGGTGCCGCGCCGCCAGCGACGGCGACGACTCGCGCACGGTGACGCTGAGCGCCTGGGCGCCGCGGCGACCCTCTGCCACCGAGTAGTCGATGCGGGTGCCGCTCTTGACCGTGACACCCGCCGGGAGCGCGCTCGCGGGCAGGAAGACATCCTGCCCGTCGTCGCCGGAGACGAAGCCGAATCCCTTGTCGGAGTCGAAGAATTTGACCTTGCCGGAAGGCACCGTGACACCTACTTGATCGTTGCGGGGGTTGTGCGGTGGGAGCGTCGGCGGCGGTCCGGGCCGGCCGAGTGCTCGCGGCGCAAGATTAACCCGTCAGCCACCGATCCATCGAATCGTTCCGTCGAATGACCGCGGACTCAGCCGGCCGCGAGCTCGGTCAGCCGCGGCACCAGCTCGGACAGCCCGTCGACGACGAGGTCGGCGCCCGCCGCGCGCAGCGCCTCCGCGTCCGCGGGGCCGCTGGTCACGCCCACCGCGGTGACGCCGGCTGTGCGTGCCGCCTGGATGTCGCCCACGTGGTCCCCGACGTATGACGTGGCGCCGTGCTCGCGCAACGGACCGGACTTGTCGTGCCCGAACAGGTCGCCCACGACGACATCGGGACTGATCCCCACATGCTCGAGGGTCGCCTCGACGGCCGGCGGGTTCTTGGCACTGACGACCAGCACGACGCCGCCGGCGGCATGGATCGCCTGCACGAGCTCGCGCGCGCCGGGCAGCGGAACGGTCATCTCGATCGCGCGCACCAGATAGTCCGCGCGGTAGTCGTCCGCCGCCGCCTCGACCTGGTTCTCGGGCAGGAAGAGCGCCAGGTTGTCCAGCAGTGGCGCTCCGATCAGCGGCCAGAGCTGTTCGGGCGTTGCGGTCACGCCACGGCTGCCGAGCGCGCTCTGCATACAGGCCACGATCCCCCGCCGCGAGTCCACCAGCGTCATGTCCAGGTCGAACCCCACGACGAGGCGGTTTGCGTCATACACGCGTGCAGGATATCTACCGACCGTACGGCCCCTTGGACTGCGGCCCGTACGGCGGCGGCCCGCCGTACGGGCCCGGGTAGCCGGCGGCGGCGATGCGCGCCTGATTGCGCTCGCGCCCGGAGTTGACCAGTTTCACGATGCCGACGATCAGCAGGACGACACCCACCAGGAACGCCAGGGCACCGATGCCGACCCCGATGCCGAGCGGGACGAGCACCCGGCGGGCGATGTCGTTGGCGATGTCGGAGTCGAGCACCTTGCTGCGCAGACCCTCGCAGTCGATGCGGTAGTCACCGTTGCGCTCGGGCACGAACGTGCCGGCGCGGGTGAACGCGGTGCCGCCCCAGTCCATGGTCAGGCGCCCCGAACCGCGGTCGATCGGGATCTGCTGGCCGTCCGGCCCGGTGACGGTGCAGTTCGGCAGCGGGTCGGTGCTCTGGTAGCTGCCCTCGACGAGGATCGTCTGACTGTTGTGGCCGGTCACGTGCACGGCGCTGTTGGCGGAGATCCAGGGCTGGTCGTCGACCGCGCTCATGCCCTTGGACACGCCCTGCCAGACGCCGATGCCTGCGGCCGCAGGTGCCAGGACCAGCATCAGGACGGCACCGATGATGGTCAGTGCGAGGCCCCGGCGTTTGGGTAACTGCATGGTGGTCTTCCCCCGATTCGGTATGGCGACAAGGTCAGCAGACCATGGCGCAGCAGACCGCGTCCACTTGGTCAGCCCATGACGCTGATGACCGGGCTGCGCTGGGAGTTCCACAACCGCGCATAGCGACCACCGGCGGCCACCAGCTCCCCGTGGGTGCCGCGCTCGACGATCCGGCCGTGGTCGAGCACGACGATCAGGTCGGAGTCCTGCACGGTCGACAGCCGGTGTGCGATCGTCAGCGTGGTCCGGCCGCGGCTCACCTCGTCGAGCGCGACCTGGACGGCACGCTCGGTGGTGTTGTCGAGGGCGCTGGTCGCCTCATCGAGCACGAGCACCGCGGGATCGCGAAGGATGGTGCGGGCCAACGCGATCCGCTGCTTCTCACCACCGGAGAAACGGTGCCCGCGAGCCCCCACGAGGGTGTCGTAGCCGTCCGGGAGCGCCGTGATCAGGTCGTGCACCTGGGCGGCCCTCGCGGCGGTCTCGATCTGCGCGTCGGTCGCGTCCGGCCTTGCGTAGCGCAGGTTTTCGCGGATCGTGGTGTGCAACAGGTAGGTCTCCTGGGAAACCACGCCGACCAGGTCGGAGACGTTCTGCAGGGTCAGGTCACGCAGGTCGACACCGTCGATCGCGACGGATCCGGACGTCGGGTCGTGCAGCCGGGACACCAGCCCGGCAAGAGTGGATTTGCCGGACCCGGTCGCCCCGACGAGCGCGACATGCCCACCTGCGGGAAGGGCCAGGTCGACGGTGTCGAGCGCGTCGCGGTCGGCCCCGTCATACCGGAACGACACGTCGGTCAGGGTGACCTCGCCGCGGGCCGTCCGCGGGTCGACGCGCGCGGGATCCTCCGGATCGTCGATGGTGACCGGCACGTCGAGGAACTCGAAGACCCTGCTGAACAACGCCATCGAGGTCACGACCTCGGCGCCGACGTTGAGCACGCCGAGCATCGGCCGGAACAACGCCGATTGCAGCGCGGTGAATGCGACGAGCGTGCCGATCGTCATACCTCCGCTGGTGGCCGGCAGCCCGGCAGCCAGATAGATCAGGGCGGGTATGGCGGCGAACACGATCGCCATGGTGCCCATCCTCCAGCGCCCCGCCATCTGTGACTGGAGCTCCAATTCGGTGAGATCCGAGGAGGTTTCGCGGAAGCGTTGTGACAGGGCCGGGCCGGAGCCGACGGTCTTGGCGAGCATTACCCCGCTGATGGACAGCGACTCCTCGATCTGGGTCTGCATGTCGGCGAGCGCACGCTGCGCGCGGGACTGGATGGTGCGGCGCAGGCGGGCGACGCGACGGGTCAGCCAGATCGCCGGCGGAAGCACGAGCACGCTCAACAGCGACAGGCGCCAGGAGAGCACGACCATCGCGACGGCGGTGCCGACAGCGGTGGTGATGTTGGTGGCGACCGAGGTCGCGGAGTTGGTGACGACGCCCTGCATCGCGTTGACGTCGTTGGTGAGTCGCGACTGCACCTCGCCGCCGCGGGTACGGGTGAAGAAGTCCAGCGGGAGCCGCTGCAGGTGGGTGAAGAGGTCGGTGCGCAGGCCGTGCATGACCTGCTGGCCGATCTTCGTGGACATCCAGGTCTGCATGACGCCGAGCGCCTGGCTGACGACGGTGACGGCGAGCATGCCGCCGACGAGCAGGAGCAGCAGGTGGACGTTCTGCCGCGGGATGGCGTCGTCGATGAGGTGCTTGGTGAGGAACGGCGTGGCCAGACCGACGAGCGAGCTGATCACGATGATCGCGACCACGATCGCGAGAGGGGTGCGGTGGGGTGCGAAGAGTGCGGCGATGCGCCGCAGCGGGACGGGGTGCTCGCGCAGTTGCGCGACGTCGGCCGGGCTCTTGCGACGGGGTCCGCGGCCGCCGGGGTGGCCCCCGCCGTCGTGTGCGCCGGCCGGCCGGGTGTCCGGTCGTGGTGCTGTGGTGGTGGCTGTCATAGGGCAGCACCTGCCTTTCGGTAGGAAGTCATTAGTGAGGTTACCTCACATTGGTGTAACCACCGCGCCCGCCATACCATTCCGGTATGCCGCCCAGCCCCTCCCGCGCCACCGGCGACTCCGAGAGCCAGCCGTCGCTCAGCCAACTGGTGATGTATGCCGCCCGCGCGCTGCGACGGTCGAGCAAGAGCGAGCTGGAGCCGTTCGGCCTGACCCCGAGCCAGGGGCGGGCCCTCGGCGTCGTGAGCCGGTACGGCGACCGGCCGCCGCGCCTCGGCGACATCGCCGCGCGGCTGGACATCGCACCGCGGTCGGCGACCGAGGTGGTCGACGACCTGCAGGAGCGCGGCCTGGTGGAGCGGGCCCCGGATCCCGCCGACCGGCGCGCCGTGACCATCCGGCTGACCGACGAGGGTCGCGCGTTGCGGCAGCGGATCGACCGGGCGCGCGCCCGGCGCGGTGACGAATTCTTCGGGCACCTCTCTCCCGAGCAGCGCGACACGTTGCGCGACCTGCTGCAGCAGGCGCTCGCGCCACACGCGAAGCACCGCCACCACGGCCCGCAGCACCATCACCACTGACGCACACCCCCAGCCCCACCCGCCTCCTTCACCGAGAGGAGCACAACCCGACCGAGGGGAGTACGAAATCGGGCCGGTTTCGTACTCCCCTCGGGGCGTTTGTGCTCCTCTCGGTCATGGGATCCACTTTTTTAGTCGGCTTGACGTTAATGCCTTGCCTCGTTTATCGTCATAACGACGTTAATAATCAACCTCAGGAGGTCGTCATGGCCGACATCGCCCGCTACCCGTTCGTCCGACACCTGCGCGGCTCGGGCACCACCCACGTCCAACAGATCCGGGACGGCAAGACCGTCCGGTCCAGCACCGGGGCGTCGTTCTGGTTCCGGCCGCTGTCCGCGGTGCTCAACGAGGTGCCGGTCGACGACCGCGAGCTCCCACTGCTCTTCCACGCACGCACCAGTGACTTCCAGGACGTGACGGTGCAGGCGACGATCACCTACCGGGTCACGGACCCGGCGACGGCGGCCGGCCGCATCGACTTCTCGATCGACCCCGACACGGGTGTATGGCGCAGCACGCCGCTCGACCAGGTCGCGGCGCTGCTGGTGGAGTCGGCACAGCAGTACGCCATCGATGTGCTCGCCACCGTCGACCTGCCGACCGCGATGGCGGGCGGCGTCGGACCGATCCGCTCGGTGATCGCGGGCGGGCTCGGCAACGACACCCGCCTGGCCGAGACCGGCATCACCGTCGTCGGCGTCCGCGTCGTCGCACTGCGCCCCGAGCCCGACGTCGAGAAGGCGTTGCGCACCCCGACCCGCGAGCAGGTGCAGCAGGATGCCGACAAGGCGACGTTCGAGCGGCGCGCGGTGGCCGTCGAGCGCGAGCGCGCGATCGGTGAGAACGAGCTGCAGACCCAGATCGAGCTCGCCCGGCGCGAGGAGCAGCTGGTCAGCCAGCGCGGTGCCAACGCCCGGCGGGAGGCGCAGGAACAGGCCGCCGCCGGCGCCATCGCCGCCGAGGCGGAGGCGCGGCGGACCGTCACCCTGAGCGAGGCGAGCGCCGAGGGCACCCGGCTCGCCGGTGCCGCCGAGGGAGACGCCGAGGCGGCACGCGTTGCGGCATACCAGGACGTCCCGGAGACGGTCCTCCTGGCGCTTGCCGTCAAGGAGCTGGCCGCCAACCTGCCGCAGATCGACACGCTGGTGCTCAGCCCGGACCTGGTCAGCAAGGCGCTCGCGCAACTGGGTGGAGCGTCGAAATGACACTCACCCCAAGGGTTGTCGTTGTCCACCGCCGCACGGAGTATGACGAACTGCTCGCCACCCACGGCACCCGCGGACAAGCAGCGTTCTTCCTGCGCAGCCGCGGTCGCGACATCGCCGAGTTGGAGGAACGACACCGGCTGACGCAGCAGGCGCTGAAAGCGGCGACGGCTGCGGTGCCGGTGGACTGGCGGCGCGGCTCGGTCGAGCGCGGCGACATACCTCGTTTCCTCTTCGCACCCGACGACGTGATCGTGGTCGTCGGCCAGGACGGGCTGGTTGCCAACGTGGCGAAATACCTTGAGGGACAACCGGTTATCGGGATCGACCCTGAACCCGGCCGCAATGCCGGCGTGTTGGTCACGCATGCTGCCCGCGACCTCGGTGAGCTGCTGCGTTCCACCGGTCAGGTCACCGAGCGCACCATGGTCCGCGCCGGGCTGGACGACGGGCAGGAACTGCTGGCGCTCAACGAGATCTTCGTCGGGAGCCCCAGCCACCAGACCGCGCGCTACGACCTGTTCGTGCCGGGTGCGCGGCCGGAGTCGCAGGCGTCGTCGGGCGTGATCGTGTCGACCGGGACAGGCGCGACAGGGTGGTGCCGCTCGATCGCCCTGGAACGCCACACCGCGCTGCCGCTGCCGGCGCCATCCGACCCGCGGCTGGTGTGGTTCGTGCGTGAGGCCTGGCCGTCACCCGCCACCGGCGTCGGCCTCACCGAGGGCGAGCTGGCCGGCGGCGAACTCGCGCTCACGGTCGCCTCGGACCACCTCGTCGCCTTCGGTGACGGCATCGAGGCGGACGCGCTGGCGCTCACCTGGGGGCAGACGGTCCGCATCGGGCGCGCCGACCGCGCCCTGCGACTGGTCGTATGACGAAACCGCAACACTGCCAGGTCTGTTCGATCACTCCTGCCATCCCCATCCGAAGGTCCAGATGCGATCCTCCGGCGCTGTCGCCGACAACCGATGGACGATCTCTCCGGCCGCCCGGTGCGGATCGGCGGTGTCGCACGGGATGCGCAGCAGCACCTGTCGCGGACCCGATCCAGGCCGGGTGTCCACCGTCTCGAACGCCAGGTCCACACCGTCCGCCTGCCACGCCGGCGACACCCAGTCCAGCCTGAAGTCCGGTGTCAGCCCGAGCCCGCGGTCCCGCATCCGTTGCTCGACAAGACGCGCCATGACACGGCGAGGTGTCTCCCACGATCGATCGGCCGCTGCTCGCCGCACCTCGGCTTCGTACTGCTCCGCAGCGAAATATATGGCGGGCAACTCCCACGGCTCGCCGTCCTCGCCCGTCACGTCGTCCCTGACCGGCCCATTGAAGGCGCCGACGTAGTCACGGAAGTCCGACCACGAGATGAGCCGGCCGTCCGGAGAACGCTCGATCCAGGGCGCGATGACACCGCAGCCTGGCTCGCCACACGAACAGCAATAAACGGCTACCCGGCGGCCGATGTGGAAGGGCAGCAACGGGCGCTCACCACCGAGCATGTCGGCCGGGTCGAAACCCCGCCACCCCTCGGCCACCGCCTCGAACGGATTCCTGCCGTTGACCTCGATGCCCACGGTCGGCCAGTCGGGGCGGTCCTCGTCGACGTCGAAATGAATTGAGAGAGCGGCAATTTCAGCGATTCGTCGCGACATACGAGCAGTGTTTGGCGGCACACCGGAGCCATCACCACGAGGCCGCCGGACGCGGCCTTCCCCAACGGGAAGTGTACGACCTGGACTTCGCTCGGTGCCGTAGTTCGCACTTTCGACGTGCTACTCGGCCGACGACAGCGACTCTGCCCAGTCCACAACGGTGGTGACGGCGGCCTGCCGCGGGAAGACCTTCTCGGTCAGCACGCGGTGCACCTCCGGGTCGCCGTCACCGCACGCGTCGGCGAGGACGGTCAACCGGTAGTCGAGATCGGCCGCCTGCCGGACCGTCGACAACACGACACCGCTGGTGGAGATGCCGCCGAGCACGAGCGCATCGACACCCAGGCCGCGCAACAGCATCTCGAGGTCGCTACCCGCGAAGGCCGAGATGCGCTTCTTCACGACCACGTGTTCGTCGTCGCGCGGGCCGAACCGATCGATGATCTGGGTCGGTGGCTGATCGTGATGCATGCCGTTACCGCCAGCGGCCAGCGCATTGAACGCGAGGTTGGACGCCGCGACCTCCGGGTAACCGGGGCGGAATGCCACGCGCACGAAGATGACCGGAATCCCTTGCGCACGAGCGGTTTTCAACGCTTCCTCGGCGGCGTCGACCACAGGCTCGAAGCCCGGTCGGCCGGCGATGCCGTTCTGGAAGTCCATGAGCAGGAGCGCTGTCGTCATACAAGGAGTCCTTCCGGAAAACAATTAGACAGCTGAAACTGTACAGTTTAGTCTGCTTATATGACGAAACAGGCCGCGCCGACCACCCCGTTCCAGGTGGCGATCGACCTTCGCGCCGTCGTCGCCCGGCTCCTGCGCAAACTGCGCGAGACCACCCCCGTCGAATCCATCACGCCCTCGCAGGCATCTGCACTGTCCCGGCTGAGCAAGGGCGGCGTCTCGACGGTGAGCGCCCTGGCCATCGCCGAACGGGTCCGGCCACAGTCGATGGCCACCACCGTCGAAGCCCTGCAGGCGCTCGGTCTGGTCGCGCGCAGCAAGGACCCGAGCGACGGCCGCCGCCAGATCGTCGATCTGACCGACGCCGGCTGGGCGCAGGTCGAGGGGCAGAAGGAGGCCGGCGTCGCCTGGCTCGAGGACACGCTCACCGAGCAGGTCACGCCGGCCGAGTTGGAAACGCTCGCTACTGCGACCGCGATCCTGGAGCGGGTCCTCGGTTGATGGCAGGACGGCCCGCTCCCACCGATCATTTCGATGGCCGGTTGCTCGCTCCGATGATGCTCGGGGCGATCCTCAACCCGATCAACACCGCGATCATCGCGGTCGCGCTCACGCCGATCGGGGTCGCCCTGGGCGCACCCGCCAACGAGACGGTCTGGCTCATCTCGGCGCTCTACCTCACCACGGCGATCGGGCAGCCGCTCGTCGGCCGACTGGTCGACATCTTCGGTGTGAAGGCGCTCTTCCTCACTGGCGGAGCGCTCGTCGCGGTGGCCGGCCTGATCGGGCTCGTCGCCCCCAATGCACACAGCGGCCTGTGGTGGCTCGTCGTCGCACGCGTCATCCTCGGTCTCGGCACGTGCGCCGGCTATCCCGCCGCCATGCACATGATCCGAGCGGAGGGCGAGCGAACCGGCATACAGTCGCCGGCCGGCGTGCTGACCACCCTGTCGGTCACGACCCAGACGGTTGCCGTCATCGGCCCCACCCTCGGCGGGCTGCTCGTGGGCGTATGGGGCTGGCGGGCCACCTTCGCGGTCAACCTGCCGCTGGGCGTCGCGAGCCTGGTCCTCGGCCGGATCTTCTTCCCGCGCAAGACCGGCCTGGAGCCGCCGGCGGATCAGCGGCCGTACATCGACTGGACCGGCATCGTGCTCTTCACCGTCTCGATGCTCGCCCTGTTGATCTTCCTGCAGGACCTGTCGATCGGACTGAGCTGGCTGCTCGTGGTCGCACTCGCGGCCGGGGCCGGTTTGATCCGGCGGGAGTTCCGTGCGGCCGAGCCGTTCATCGACGTGCGGGTGCTGGTCGGGAACGGTCCACTGCTGCTCACCTACCTGCGCGCGACGCTCACCGCGGTCATCTCGTACACGTTCATCTACGGGTTCACCCAGTGGCTCGAGGACGGTCGCGATCTCAACGCCACGGCCGCCGGACTGGTGCTGCTGCCGATCTTCCTGTCCGGGATCGTGTTCGCGATCGCGTTCGGCCGGCGCGCGGAGGTGAAGTGGAAGCTGACGATCGGGTCCGTCGCGCAATTGGTCGCCGGGGTGCTGGTGGTCCTGATGACCGGCGGCTCGCCCATCTGGTTCCTGGTCGTCGGCATGGTTGTGCTCGGCATCCCGCAGGGCCTGAACAGCCTCGCCATACAGAACACGCTCTACTTCCAGGCAGACCCCGAGCGCATCGCGTCCTCCGCCGGGCTGCTGCGGACGTTCATGTACCTCGGCGCGATCATCTCCAGCGTCATCTACGGCAACGTGTATGGCGCCCGCGCCACCACCGGCGGGCTGCACATCCTCGGCTGGGTCGTGGTCGGCGTCGCGGCGGTGTTCCTGCTGATCACCGTGTTCGACAGAACCCTGGACAAGATCGGACGTACGACGGTCAGCGTCGCGGACGCGCAAGAGCACCGGCAGGTTTCCAGCTGACGCCGCTGCCCCGGGTATGCCGATCGCGTGCCATAGCGCGCGCTCGGCATACCGCCGGACCGGGCAGGCTCGAAGCGGTCCGATTCAGAAGTACCAGGGGAACGGCGACCAGTCCGGGTCGCGCTTCTGCAGGAACGAGTCGCGCCCCTCGACGGCCTCGTCGGTCATGTACGCCAACCGGGTCGCCTCACCGGCGAACACCTGCTGCCCCATCAGCCCGTCGTCGGTGAGATTGAACGCGAACTTCAGCATCCGCTGCGCCGTCGGGCTCTTGCCGTTGATCTCAGCCGCCGCCTGCAGCGCCTCCGCCTCCAGCTCCGCGTGGTCGGCAACGATGTTGACCGCCCCCATCCGGTACATCGCCTCGGCGTCATACGTCCGGCCGAGGAAGAAGATCTCACGAGCCTTCTTCTGCCCCACCATCTTGGCCAGGTATGCCGAGCCGTATCCCGCGTCGAACGACCCGACGTCGGCATCGGTCTGCTTGAAGCGCGCGTGCTCCCGCGACGCGATCGTGAGGTCGCACACCACGTGCAGGCTGTGCCCGCCGCCGGCCGCCCAGCCGTTCACCACGGCGATGACGACCTTCGGCATCGTGCGGATCAGCCGCTGCACCTCCAGGATGTGCAACCGGCCGCCCTGCGCCTTGACGCGCGCTTCGTCGACGGTGTCCGCGGTCTCGCCCTCGGCATACTGATAACCCGACCGTCCGCGGATGCGCTGGTCTCCACCGGAGCAGAACGCCCAGCCGCCGTCCTTGGCACTCGGGCCGTTCCCGGTGAGCAGCACGACGCCGACGTCCGGTGTCATCCGCGCATGGTCCAGCGCGCGATAGAGCTCGTCGACCGTGTGCGGCCGGAACGCGTTGCGCACCTCCGGCCGGTCGAACGCGACCCGCACCGTGCCCTTCTCCGGCCCGGGCCGCACACACCGGTGGTAGGTGATGTCGGTGAAGTCGAAGCCGTCGATCGGCTCCCATGCACTCTCGTCGAAGATCTCGCTGATCACGCCCCCGACTCTATGGCTACCGTCGTATGCCGTGACCGCCACACCGCCCCTCGACGAACTCCTCGCCACCATGCACGTCGTCAGCACCTGCGGCGCTCCATGCATGATGGCAAGCGAGACGTGCTCAGCTCGTGACGCGGTCCCGCCAGTACCCGGGGCGGCGCTTGGTGTGCGCCACGGCGACAATTATCAGCTTGTCGCCCTGGACGAAGAAGACGACGCGGTAGGGGAAATCGTGGACTCCCTTGGATCGCACGATCGGCTCGCGATCCCACCCCCGGCCAGATCGCCCAAGCCCCAGGCTCGCCGACAGCGGCGTCCACCGAAGCTCGGACTGCAGCCGCGAACCGGCCTCCCACGCCAGGTTCGTGGTCGTCATACCAGGCGACGTCAGCCGAGAACTCCGCCTGAGCTTCCGGATGGAAATCGAAGGAGGCGACGGTCATGCGTCACGATCGGCCCGCCGGGCTGCGATATCCGCGAATACCTTCTCACCAGGGATGGTCTTGACCTTGCCACTGAGAACCTCGTCAACGCGTGAGTCGATCTCATCGGTCCACACGGCATCCACCGACTCGCCGTCCACCACCCCGACCGACTCCAGCAACCGGAGAGCAACGTCCTTACGCACCGAAGACGGCAGGCTCAGGCCCGCTTCGTACAACTCCGATGCGCTCAGCGACATGAAACCAGTGTAGATGCGCGCTCGTCTGAGGACCACGGCTACCGTCGTATGCCGTGACCGCCACACCGCCCCTCGACGAACTCCTCGCCACCATGCACGTCGTCAGCATCCCGATGCGGGTGCGTTTCCGCGGGGTGCTGCACCGCGAGATCGCCCTGTTCGCAGGCCCGTCCGGGTGGGGTGAGTTCTCACCCTTCCTGGAGTATGCCGCCCCCGAGGCGTCGCGATGGCTCGCTGCTGCGGTGGACGCGGCGTGGGGCGCCTGGCCCGCTCCCGTGCGTGCCGCCGTCCCGGTCAACGCCACCGTGCCTGCGGTTGCCGCACCCGAAGTCGCGCCGGTGCTCGCCCGGTACGACGGCTGCCGCACCGCGAAGGTGAAGGTCGCCGAGGCCGGGCAAGGGCTGGCCGACGACGCGTCCCGGGTCGCGGCGGTGCGCGACGTCATGGGCGCCGACGCCTTCGTGCGCGTGGACGCCAACGGGGGCTGGTCCGTGGACGACGCGGTCTCCGCGATCACGGCGCTGGCGCCATACGACCTGGAGTATGTGGAGCAGCCCTGCGCGACCGTGGAGGAACTGGTCGAGCTGCGGAAGCGACTGGCACGCAACGGAATCGATGTGCAAATTGCCGCCGACGAGTCGATCCGCAAGGCCGAGGACCCGCTGCGCGTCGCGCGACTCGGCGCGGCGGACGTCGCAGTGGTGAAGGTCGCGCCGCTCGGTGGCGTGTCGGCCGCGCTCCGCATCGCGACCGAGGCCGCCCTACCGACCGTCGTGTCCAGCGCCATCGACTCGTCCGTCGGCATCGCTGCGGGCGTCGCGCTGGCGGCCGCGCTGCCCGAGCTGCCGTTCGCCTGTGGCCTCGGCACGCTGGAGCTGATGGCCGGTGACGTGGCGCTGGATCCACTGGTCCCGCAAGGCGGTTCGCTCGACATACGACGCCCGGAGCCGGACCCTGCACTCCTGGGGCAGCATCGCGCGGACGCGGACCGCGAGCGGTGGTGGCGCGAGCGCGTGACCGACTGCTACCGCTACCTGACCGTCAGAGATTCCAGTTGAGGAGATATATAAGCACTGTTATATTTGCCGGATGCCTGACACCGACCTGCTCGACAGCAGCTACTACCGCCCGCTCTTCCAACTGCTGGACACGATGGACCGGGACATCGAGCGGCTCTACACCTCCCGCGGGAAGACCATCCGCAGCCGCTTCGTCGGCCCCCTCATCACGCTCTCCCGCCGCGGACCGCTCACCGTCAAGGAGTTGGCGGCCGCCCAGGAGGTCTCCCACTCGGGGATGAGCCAGACGGTCGCGTCCATGGCCAAGGCGGGCCTGGTCCGCAGCGAGCCGGGTGAGGACGCGCGCTCCCGGGTTGTCACTCTCACCGACAAGGCGGAAGAGCTGATCCCGCTCTTGCGCGCCGAATGGCGCTCGACCGAGTCGGTCGTCCGCGCCCTGGACGAGGAGATCGCCCACCCGATGATGCAGGCCGTCGAAGCGATCCGGGCAGCGCTGGCTCACAAGCCGTTCTCCGAGCGTCTCGAGGAAGCCCTGGAGCAACACCTGCAGGCGGACTCGTGAAGGTCTTCGCCGACATCACTCCCCTGCGCACCAGTCGCGCCTTCCGGCACCTCTGGCTCGGTGGTGCCGTCTCTGCCATCGGCAGCCAGTTCAACAGCTTCGCCGCGATGTATGCCGTCTGGCACCTCACCGGGTCATCGCTGATGGTGGGCCTGCTCGGCCTGGCATCCGGAATCCCCATGGTCGCAATCGCTTTGGCCGGATCGATGTTCATCGACAGCGTCGACCGGGCAGCCCTGGCCAGGCGGGCGACCCTTGGCATGTTGTGCTGCAGCGTGCTGATGGCATGGGCGGTGCTCGAAGAATGGGTGACCGCGCTCATCCTGCTCACCGCAGTCGCGGCTGCACTCGGTTCGCTGGCTGGTCCCGCCCGGCGGGCACTGACCCCGACGGTGGTGTGCTCGAACGAGCTGGCGGCGGCATACGCCTTGACGTCGTTGGCTTTTCAGCTCTCGATGCTGATCGGTCCGGGGCTGGCGGCGCTGGTGGCCACTCGCTTCAGCCTACCGGTGTGTTTCCTGCTGGACGCCGCGAGCTTCGTGGCCGCACTTGCCGGCCTGCACGGCCTGCACCGGCCCCCTGAAACACGCGGGGCGGACCGCGGGATCGCCGCTGCAATAGCCGGTTTCCGTTTCGCTGCAACACAACCCGTGGTCCGTAGTGCGCTGCTGTGCGACCTGGCCGCCACCCTGCTCGCCATGCCGTTCGCCCTCTTCCCCGCGCTCAACCACGACAACTTCGACGGCACCCCACAGACTCTGGCGTGGCTGACGACCGCGGTCGCGGTCGGCGGCGTCGCAGGCTCCGTCTGCTGCGGACTCATCACACATCGCGCCCATCCCGGCCTCGTGATGGTCGTCTGCTCGGTGTCCTGGGGCCTCGCGCTGCTCGTCGCCGGCGCATCACAACTGCTCGTGATCACGTTGGGCATGCTGGCGATCGCGGGCGCGGCGGACACCTGGGCGGTCACCAGCCGGACCACACTGGTGCAGTCCGCAACACCGGACCGGTTCCGCGGCCGGCTCAGTGCGCTCGAGCAGCTGGTCGGCATCGGCGGACCCAATCTCGGCAACTTCCGCGCCGGTGCCGTCGGCAATGTGATCGGCGCCGGACCCGCGATGTCGCTCGGCGGTCTCACCTGCGTCGCCGCCGTCACGGGAATCATCGCCACCGGACGTCCCCTGCGCCGTTACGAGCTGCCCCTCCGCGCGACCGACAGGATGCCACGTGCCGGCTGACCCGGGGCGCTACTCGGCCGGTACGCCGTCGAGCGCGCCCAGGACGGTCCGCGAGACGTCGGCACTACCCGCCACGATCAGCGGCGATCTGGTGGTCGTCGGGTCGTAGAGTCTGCCGTCGTCATACGTCGTGACCCCGCCGGCCTCGGCGACGATCAGAGCTCCGGCCGCGTGGTCCCACGGCAGAGCACCGTTGTAAAGCAAGTAGTCGCAGGCGTTCTCGGCCAACTTCGGGTAGTCGATGCCGCAACTCACCCAGGTGAGCTGCATCGGAGACAGCTCCCCCAACGACGTCCCGATGAGCGACCTGCGCGACGTGCGGCCACGGGGGTCGGTGGCGTCGCGCTCGGTCACCTGCAACCGCCGGCCACCGCACCAGGCACCGGCGCCACGCTCGGCGACATACGCCAGCTCGTGCTCCGGCTGCCAGATCCAGCCACGGACGACCTCGTTCCGACGCAGTTCGGCGACCATGACCGCGTAGTCCTTCGAACCGTGCACGAAGTTGCGAGTGCCGTCGACCGGGTCGATGGTGAACCAGTGGTCCGCGTCGGCGGTGGCATCGAGCCGGCTCCAGTCCGCGGAGACGGCTTCCTCGCCGATCATCAGGGCGTTGGGGTATGCCGCCCGCAGCGCCTTGGTGATCTCGACCTCGGCCTCCCGGTCGGCAACGGTGACCAGGTCGCCGGGCTTCTTCTCCATCACCTCGCCCTCGGCGAGCGCCCGGAAGCGAGGCTCGATCACGGCCTCGGCGACTTCTTGCAGCAGGTTCAGGACCTCGTCAGTCTGCACACGGCCACTATGCCGGGTGCGCCGGTCGTCCGCGCACGCAGGTCCACCGACCGGCACCGCCCGGGAGCGACGCCCCCACCGGCCAACAGCACACCCCCCTCACCGAGAGGACACCATCGCGCTCGAGAGGACACGAAATACCGGTGTTTTCGGGCCGCTGTTCGTGTCCCCTCACTGCGTTGTGTGTCCTGTCGGCGGATGGGTGGCGGTGCGTTGTGTGTCCGGCCGGCGGATGGGTGGCGGTGCGTTGTGTGTCCTGCCGGCGGATGGGGTCAGGCGTCCTCGCGGACCAGCTTGTGCGCGGCTGCCTGTGCTCGGGGGCGCACGACCAGTTGGTCGATGTTGACGTGCTCGGGGCAGGTCGCGGCGAAGGCGATGCAGTCGGCGACGTCCTCCTGGGTGAGCGGCGCGCGCACCCCGGCATACACCGCGGCCGCCTTGTCGGCGTCACCCCGGAACCGCACCAGCGAGAACTCGTCGGACGCCACCAGCCCCGGGTCGATCTCGCAGACCCGCACCGGTTGCTCCACCAGCTCCAGCCGCAGCGACATCATCAGCATGTGGACGGCTGCCTTCACGCCGCAGTAGCCCGCGCCGCCCTCGTAGGCGACCATCCCCGCGACCGAGCCGACGGTGACGATCGTGCCGCGTCCCGCGATCAGTGCCGGCAGCAGCGCCTGGATCGACGCGGCGACACCGAGCACATTGGTCTCGTACATCGTCCGCCACTCGCCCAGGTCGGAGTCGGCCACCGTCTCCGTGCCGATCGCTCCTCCGGCGTTGGCTACCAGCAGCGCCACCTGGCCACCGGCAGCTGCCGCGAGCGCGGTGATGTCCTCCGCCCGGGTGACGTCACAGGTCACCGCACGCCCGTGGATCTCGGTCGCCAGTTCCTCGATCCGCTCGGTGCGCCGGGCCGCGCAGACGACCTCGAACCCTTCCGCGGCCAGCTTGCGGGCCGTGGCCCGGCCGATGCCGCTGCTCGCTCCGGTCACGACCGCGATCGGCCGGGTCATCAGGTGTCTCCTTCATCGCATACGGGTGTATGACGCCCTCGGCGTCACGCCACACGATATGACCAGCTGCGGGGCGCTTACTCTGGGTGGGTGCCCGACCTGCAACTCTTCCGCGTGCGAGCCGATGACCTGACCGGTTATCGCGACGCACTGGCGGCAGCACTGGACGGTGGACCCGCCGTCGCCCCCTACTCCGGGGACCACGCCCCGGAGCTCGATCGGACCGCCACGGTGCCGGACGGCCTCGCGCTCGTGGTGAGCACGTCCGGCTCCACCGGCACCCCGAAACGCGCCATGCTCACCCGTGACGCCCTCGTCGCGAGCGCCGACGCCACCCACGAGCGTCTCGGCGGCCCCGGGCAGTGGCTGTTGCCGATGCCGGCGCAGCACATCGCGGGCACGCAGGTCCTGATCCGCAGCCTGCGCGCCGGGACCACCCCGGTCGCGCTGGAGCAGTTCAGCATCCGCGAATTCGTCGCCGCGGCAGGCAAGCTCACCCACGAGCGCCGCTACACCGCCCTCGTCCCGACCCAGTTGCACCGGCTGCTGGATGCCAGCGACGAGGCCCGCGCGGCCGTGGCCGGCTTCGACGGCATCCTGCTCGGCGGCGCCGCAGCCGACCCGGGCATGCTCGAGGACGCGGACCGGCTCGGCGCCACTGTCCTGACCACCTACGGGTCCAGCGAGACCGCCGGCGGATGTGTCTACAGCGGTGTACCCCTCTCCTGCACGACGGTCAACCTTGCCGACGACGGTCGGATCACGTTGTGCGGCAGCACGATCGCGTCGGGTTACCTCGGTCGCCCGGACCTCACCGCGGCCACCTTCGCCCACGCGCCGGACGGCACGCGCACCTTTCGCACCGACGATCTGGGTGAATGGCGCGACGGCCGCCTGCACGTGCTCGGCCGGGTGGACGACCTGATCAACACCGGCGGGGTCAAGGTCGCCCCACGCGTCGTCGAGACCGCGGCAACGCAGCACCCGGACGTCCTGGAGGCGGTCGCGCTGGGCGTGCCGGACGACGAGTGGGGCCAGGCGGTGGCCCTCGCCATACGCACCCGAAAGAGGTTGCAGCTGCAGGAGGTCCGCGACGAGTTGCGCAACCGGCTACCGGCATACGCGCTCCCGCGCCGCCTGCTGATCGTCGACGAGCTGCCCCTGCGCGGCCCCGGGAAACCGGACCGCATGGCGCTGGCGGCGCGCGACGGATGGCAGACTTTGGCTGCTCAGCCCGTGGCCGACTGACGGCCGCCCTCTCCTCGAAAGTAGCTCGACGCACGCCCATGGCCACGCTCAACGAATGGATCGCCGGATCCCGCCCCCGCACCCTCCCCGTCGCAATCGCACCCGTCGCGGCAGGCACCGGCGCGGCATACGCCCTGGGTGACGGCAACCCCGCCTACGCGCTGCTCGCACTGCTGGTCTCGCTGCTGCTGCAGATCGGCGTCAACTTCGCCAACGACTACTCCGATGGCATCCGCGGCACCGACGAGGTGCGCGTCGGACCGGTCCGCCTGGTCGGTCAGGGACTGGCGGTGCCGTCCAGCGTCAAGCTCGCGGCGTTCATCTGCTTCGGGGCCGCGGCACTGTGCGGTCTTGCGCTCGTGGCACTGTCCGGCACCTGGTGGCTGCTGATCGCCGGGGTGCTCGCGATCATCGCCGCCTGGAAGTACACCGGAGGCGAACACCCCTACGGTTACATGGGACTCGGGGAGGTCTTCGTCTTCGTGTGCTTCGGCCTGTTCGCCACACTGGGCACCACCTACACCCAGGCCGGGTCCATCGACGGCAGCGCCGTCGCCGCGGCAGTCGGCGTCGGCGCCATCGCCTGCGCGATCCTCGTGGTCAACAACCTGCGCGACATCCCCGGCGACACCGTCTCCGGCAAGCGCACCCTGGCGGTGCGCATCGGTGACGGCGCCACCCGCAAACTCTTCACCGCGATGTTCCTCCTCGCCCTGGTCGCGGTCATCGTGTCCGGCATCCAACGCCCGTGGTCACTCATCGCACTTGTCGGCCTCGCGCCGGCAGCTCAGTCGGCGCGCACCGTCGCGGGCGGCGCCAAGGGCCGTGACCTGATCCCGCCGCTGGCCAGCACCGGCGTCACCATCCTGGTGTATGGCGTGCTCTTCGGGCTCGGCCTCTTCCTGGACCACCAGCTCGGCTGATGCGTACGTGGCCGCTGACCGGCCAACTCCGTCCCCAACCGGCGACCGTCGGTACTACGGGACACCCCCACCCCCAAAACCCGTCCCCAACCAGCGACCGTCGGCACTTCGGGACACCCCCACGGGACACCCCCACCGACACCCCACTCCACGCACAGAACCGCCCACCGTCACCACCGCGAGTTGCGCCAAAACTCGCGGTTGACAGGTGACAGTGGGCGATTCGAGGCTCGGGGAACGCGGGAAAGGAGGAAAACCGCGCGCCCCGGGCTGGCGGATCAGTTCTCGGGCGACGTCCCGAGCGTGACGGTGGCAGTGTGTGACTGACCTTGGGCGTCGACCCAGGTCACCGACACCTTGTCGCCGGGGTACTTCGTCTCCAGCACATTGGTCAGCGTGCTCGCACCGGTGACCTTGGTGCCGTCGATCCCGGTGATCGTGGAGCCGGCGGTGATGCCGGCAGCGGCCGCGGCACCACCCGACGTCGTGGCGACGACCGCGGCACCCGAGGTCTGGGTGCTGCCGGATCCGTACCCGTACCCGTAGCCGGTCGACGACTGGGTGCTGATCTCGACACCGAGGGCCGCCCGTGCACCGATGTGGACGGTGGACGTCTTGGTGCCGGCCTCGATCTGGTTCGCGATCTTCACGGCCGAGGAGATGGGTATGGCGTATCCGGTGACCGGTGTCCCGGATGAGGCGGCCGTGTCCATGCCGATGACCTCACCGGAGGAGTCGACCAGCGGCCCGCCCGAGTAGCCGGGAACGATCTGCGCATTCGTCTGCAGCAGGCCCTTCAAGGTCTCGGCGTTCGAGCCGCTGCCGTCGTCGGAAGCGGTGATCCGCTGGTTGGTGGCGGTGACCGTCCCACTGGTCTTGTAGAGCGTGCCGAGTCCGCCGCCCTGACCGACCGCGGTGACCTTCTCACCGAGGATCGCCTTGCTGGTGTCCAGGGATGCCGTCTTCAGACCGCTGGCGCCCTGTAGCTTGATCACCGCGACGTCGTGCGTCTCGTCCGAACCCAGCACCTTGGCCGTGTAGGTCTTGCCGTTGGCCTTGACGCGGATCGAGGTGGACCCCTCCACCACGTGGTAGTTGGTGAGCACGATCCCGCCGGAGGTCAGCACGATGCCGGTGCCGGCACCTTCGCCGTTCGTCAGCACGGTGTCGACCATGACCACTCCGGGCCAGGAGGAGACGGGGGTGCCGGAGACCTGGCTGCTCGAAGTCTGTGACCAGGGTCCGAAGCCGTAGCCACCGCTGCCGCCGGAGCCGGACGACCCGCCGCCGTACGTGCCGCCGCCGGAGCCGTTCGACCCCGAATCGTTCGATCCCGAGCCGTTCGACCCCGACGACCCGGAGCTGCCCGACCCGGACGAGCCCGTGGACGGGCTGGTGCTCGGAATGGACACCGACGGCGCTGCGCCCGACACGGTGACGTGGTCCGCGAATGCGTGCTGGGTGGCGACGGCGCTGGCCGGGGCGACAACGGCGACGGCAAGTGCCGTGCCGACGGCTAGGAAACGACCCTTCATGGCTTGGCTCCTCAAGTTCTTCGACTACGCCAAGACTCACCCCGTCACTGATGCGTTACCGCGCAACCAGTTGTGGGCCGGCTGTGAACCGCCGGCGCCGCGGCCGGCTCTGGGGGCGGGGTGCGCGAGGTCAACAGGACGCCGGCCACGACCACCAGGCAGCCGACCAGTTCGACCATCCCCGGTCGCTCCCCGAGCACCAGCCAGGCGGCGCTGAGGCCCACGACCGGCACGAGCATGGAGTATGGCGCCACCGTGCTTGCCGGATGCCGGGCCAGCAGCCAGGTCCAGATGCCGCTGCCCGCCACGCTGCCGAGCACGCAGGTGTAGACCAGGCCCGACCAGGCGACCCACGCGTGCCCCGACGTCGTGAGCGAGTCGAGGATCTGCCGGGGCCCCTCCACCAGCAGCGACAGCCCGAGCATCGGCAGCGGCGGCACCACCGTCATCCAGAGCGTCAGGTGCAACGGCTTGGGCGGGTTCGCCAGCTTGCTGGAAAGGTTGCCGAGCGCCCAGCCGAAACCCGCGCACACGCTGAGCAGGAACGGCCACCAGGTGGCCCCACCGGCTCGCTGCGACCCCACGATCGCCAGCCCGGCGACCGCAACCACGACTCCGAGCGCTCGGGCCGGGGTGAGCCGCTCCCCCACGAGCACACCCAGCAGCACCGTGAAAGGCGCCGAACACTGCAGCACCAGCGACGCGAGGCCGGTCGGCATACCGGCATCCATCGCGCTGTAGAGGAAGGCGAACTGCAGCACTCCGAACCCCATGCCGTAACCGAGCAGGTAGCGCAGCGGCACCTGCGGGCGGGGCACGAGCAGGACGGTCGGCAGTGCGATGAGCGTCCAGCGCAGTACGACGAGGAAGTATGGCGGGAACTGCTCCAGCGACGCGTGGATCGCCAGGAAGTTCACGCCCCAGAGAACGGCGACGAGTCCGGCGAGCAGGCGGTGACGAATCGGCATGGGTCGATCCTCCGCCCACCAACATTTCAGGTCTAGCGAGATTTTCTGTAGAAACTGATTAGGCTTCCTTCATGGAGCCCCGGCATCTGACCCTGCTGCGCGAGCTGCGCGACCGTGGCAGCGTCGCAGCCGTCGCGGCCACGACCTGGCGCACCCCGTCCGCCGTCTCCCAGCAATTGCGCACCGCCGAGCGCGATCTGGGTGTGCGACTGGTCGAGCCGGACGGCCGCGGGCTGCGGCTCACCGACGAGGGGCGGCTGCTGGCCGGGGCCGCCCTCGAGGTCGAGACGGCGCTCGAGCGTGCTCAGGCGCTCCTCGACGAGTTCCGCGGCCAGGTGGCCGGCGAGGTGCGGATCGCTACCCTGCCCAGCGCCATCGAATACCTCGCACCACCGCTGCTGGCCGGGTTGCGCGAACTGGCGATCGACGTGCGCCTGGACGACGTCGACGTGGCCGAGGAGGACTTCGTGGGCCTCGCCGACGACTACGACGTGGTCATCGGGCACACCATGCGGGCGGCCGTGCCCCGCCGGCGCGGGCTGGTCATCGAGGAAGTGGTGCGCGAGCCGCTCGACATCGTCATACCCGTGGACCACCGGTGGGCCGGGCGGCGCAGCATCGGTCCGGGCGAGGCGATCGGCGAGCCGTGGGTGGCCACGCCACCGGGCTATCCGTTCCGCCGTCTGCTGGAACGCCTCGAGCGCGCCGCGGGAAGGCCTGCCGAGGTGGTGCAGGAGGTGCGTGACAACCGCGTCGTCGAGGCGCTGGTCGCGGCGGGTGTCGGCATCGCGCTGCTGCCACGTTTCACCACTCGCCCCAACCCCGCGGTCCGCCTGCTGCGGTTGCGCGACGTCGACAGCGCGCGCCGGGTGCTGGTGATGGCCCGGCGCGACCGCGCGGAGCGGGCGGCCGTGCGCCGCGTCATACAGCAGCTTGTCGCGATCGGGGCCGACCTGGACGCCGAGGCCGCCGAGTAAGTGACGACAGTAGCGACCTACTCGTCGTCGTCGAGGTCGTCGTCGTCCGCGTTGCGGAACGCCTCGACGCGCGCACGGCGCTCGGAGACCTTGCGCTCCACCTGCTCGGCGAACTGCTCACGTGGCCCACGCAGCGCGAAGAACGACACGATCAGCGAGACCAGCGCGGACAGGATCAGCAGCCCCCAACTGCGCAGCCCGACGGCGTACAGCGCGAGGAGCGCGACCACGAAGATGAGCAGTCGCCAGATGGAGTAACGGATCATCACATACCCGAGTAGGAGTGCATGCCGACGATGAAGACGTTGACCACGCAGAAGTTGAACAGCACGCACGCGAAGCCTGCCAGCGACAGGTAGGCGGCCTTCTTCCCGCTCCAGCCGGCGGTCGCGCGGGCGTGCAGGTAGGCGGCGTAGACGACCCAGATGACCAGCGTCCAGACCTCCTTGGGGTCCCAGCTCCAGTAGTGGCCCCACGCCTTCTGCGCCCAGATCGCACCCGCGATCAGCGTGAACGTCCACAGCGGGAAGGCGATGATCAGCAACCCGTAGGTCGTGCGGTCCATCACCTCCGAGCCGGGCACGGCGTCCATGAACTTGTACTTCGTGTCGTGGATGTCCTCACGCCACTTCTGCACGAAATACAGGATCGTGGTGGAGAACGCGATGGTGAAGAACGCCACCGACAAGATCGCGACCGTCACGTGAATGGTCAGCCAGTAGTTCTTCAGCGACGGCAGCAGCTCGCTGGCCGCGGTGTAGAAGACCAGCGCGGCCAGCATCTCGGTCAGCAGCGTCGGGCCGACCACGAAGATGCCGAGCGAGCGGATGTCGCGCCGCAGGCTCCAGATCAGGAACGCGCTCATCACGAAGAACGCGCCGACGATGGCGAACTCGTACATGTTCCCCAGCGGCGGACGACCCACCGACGCCGACCGGAAGCCGACACACGCACCGAGCAGCAACCAGCCGAGCCACGACAGGGACATGCCGATCCCGGCCCACTGCCGCTTCTCGGGCTGTATGTCGCCGGCGGCCTGTGCGGTGCGTTCCAGGACGGTCGTGTTGCCGCCGGCCTCGGCGGCAACCGATTCCTCCGGCGTCGACGCGGCCCGAGCCTCCCGCTCGGCCGCACGTGCCGCCCGGCCCGGGTGGCCGGCCAGGTCCAGTGCGAACGACATCATGGCCAGCGCGAGCACGACCGCGGACGCGTACAGGAAGTGGTTGGACAGGTTGGACAACCCGATGTCGGTCGCGTGACCGCCGAAGTTGAGCGTGGGCATGAACGAGAAACTGATCATCGAGCCGGACCTGCCTGAGATGTCGGGGTTTTTCCGAGTCGTCCCTCGACACCGTCGAGGAGAGTGTCGAGCGCGACCTGCAGTCGCGGGTCCTCGCCCTTGGCGAGAGCCCCGGCCGTGATCAGACTACGCCCGTCGCCCTGGGAGCCTGCTGGGTCGTCTCCTCCGCCGGTGCTGACCTTGAGGAAGATCCGCCGCCGGCGCAGCGTCATGGACATGATGAGCCCGGCCAGCCCGAGGAGCGCCGCGAACAGCGCCGTCCCCTTGCCCGGGTCGTAGCGGGCGGACAGACCGGCCCACCGCGGGATGGTCTTGCTCAGCGAAATCGTGGTGCCGTCCGGCAGCTTGACGGTCTGCCCGGGACGCACCACCGCACTCCACGGCTTCTTGCCGTCCATGACCTGGGTCATCTTCGCGGTGTTGAGCGTGTAGACCGACTGCGGCTGACTGTTCGGGAAGAGCTGACCCTGGTAGGCGCCGAGGACCAGCTCCGGGTTGTCCAGCCCGGCGTAGGTCGAGATCGGGCCCTGGGTGTTGCTGAACGAGGCGGTCGGCAGGAAGAAGCCGTAGAAGCCCAGCTCCTTGGGCGATGCCGCCGGCACCTTGATCGCGCCGACCGACCGGTAGCCGTTGTCCTGCGGCAGGAACGGGGTCGCCTGGTGGTAGAGCACCTTGCCGGTGGGGCTCTTCACGGTGATCATCGGCGCGTAGCCGTTGCCGAGCAGGTAGACCGACGTGCCGTCGAGCTTGATGGCGTCGTTGACGGCGAGGGTGCGGGTGGTCTTCTTCCCGTCCGGGGTCGAGCTGGTGGTCACCGTCGCCAGGAAGTCACGGGGCTGGCCGTACTGCGGCGAACTCTTGGGGACGTTCTTCTCGAACGTCACGTCCATGCTGTCGACCCTCATGCTCCACGGCTTGATCGCGCTGTCGGTGTTGACCCACGGACCGAGATCGAGGGTGTTGTAGCTGCCGACGGCGCTCACGAACGACTCACCGCGTTCCGGGACGATCACGTCGCCGCGCCAGCCCAGCAGGTGGTCGGCCGCGACGGCCAGCACCAGCACCAGCAGGCACAGGTGGAACAGCAGGTTGCCGGTCTCACGCAGCCGCCCGCCCTCGGCGGTCACCGCCTGCACACCGTCGACCGGCTCATCGACTCGAACGCGGTATCCCTTGCGGCGCAAGGCGTCCCGCGCCGCGGTGACGACCTGCGCGGGTTGCGCATCGATGCTGCGTTCCGCAGTCGCCGGCAACCGGGTGAGACGCTTGGGCACGCGCGGCAACGGCGAGCGCAGCGCCTTCAGATGTATGACGCAACGCGGCAACACGCATCCGACCAGCGAGATGAGCAGCAGGATGTAGATGGCGGCGAACCAGGGGGCGCCATACACATCGAACATGGACAGCTTGTCCAGCCACGGCCCGATCGTCTGGTGGTCCTGCAGGTAGGTGGTGACGCGCGAAGCGTCGATGCTGCGCTGCGGGAAGATCGACCCGGGCACGGCGGCCACGGCGAGCAGCAGCAGCAGGAACAGCGCGGTGCGCATCGAAGTCAGCTGCCGCCACAGCCAGCGCAGCATGCCGAGGAAACCGATCTTGGGCGCCAGCACCGGCTGCTTGCGGCCGGGCTTCGGGCGGGCCTTCTTGCCCGGCTTGGTGGTGGTTTCAGCCAATCAGATCACCGGAACGAACGTGTCGGAGCCGGTGAGCCGGACCTGGATCCAGGAGATCAGGTGCAACCACTGCCCCGACACCATGATCAGACCGACGACCAGCATGAGGATCCCACCGACCAGTTGGATCGGGCGGTGGTGGTCACGCAACCAGCGCGACCAGGACTCAGCGCGCGCCCAGCCGGCCGCGATGAGCAGGAACGGTATGCCGAGCCCGAGGCAGTAGAACACCGCGAGCGTCACCCCACGCGATGCTCCGGAGTCGCCGATCGGGTTGGCAAGATTGAGGATTGCGCCATACACCGGCCCGACGCACGGGCTGGCGCTGAGGCCGAAGACGGCGCCGAGCAGCGGCGCGCCGACGAGCCCGGCGGACGGCTTCCAGCGCACCGGGATGCCGCGCTGGCCGATGAAGCCGAGGTAGACCAGGGCCAGCAGGATCACGATGACGCCGCTGACCCGGACCATCACGTCCTGGTGCAGGTAGCGCAGGTTCATCACCCAGCTGTATGCCGCGGCCACGCTGACCAGCACCACCGAGAAGCCGACGACGAACAGGAGTGCACCGGTCACCAGCCGGGTCTTGCGCTGCTCATCGGTCAGTCCGGTGACGTAGCCGAGAAAGCCTGGCACCAAAGGGAGTACACACGGCGACGCGAACGACACCACACCGGCTGCGACCGCCAGGACAACGGCGATCGGCAGGCTGCCGGTGGCAACCGTTTGTGCGGCGTCGGAGATCATGTCGTGGGTCCGCCTCAGGCCTTGCTCAGGACGTCGTGGACGAGGCCGGTGAGTGTGGCGGTGGTCGTCGGCCCGGAGACCCGGGCGGCGATGCGGTGCTGCTGGTCGAGCACGAGGGTCGACGGGGTGGCGGAGGCCTTGCCCTGCAGCGCGACCAGCGCCGCGCCGCCGTCATCGCGCAGCGACGGGTAGGTGACCCCGGCGGACTTCAAGTAGGCCGCAGCGGTCTGCGGGCCCTCCTGGCGGTCGACGCCGATCATCAGCACACCCTGCTTCTTCAGCGTGACCCACGCCTTCTGCAGGTCCGGGGTCTCGGACTTGCACGGCGGGCACCACGAGCCCCACACGTTGACGACGATGACCTTGCCCGGGTAGTTCTTGGTCGACCAGGCCTTGCCGTTCAGCAGCTTGCCGGACAGGACGACCGGTTTCCCGCGCTTGCCCGGGGCGAGTTGGGCGAGCGTGCCGTCACCGGCCAGGTAGTTCTTGTCGTCACCCTGGTTGGCCTGTTTGGTGATCGAGTTGCCGTCGCTGCTGCATGCGGCGAGGCCGAGCGTCGTGACGCAGGTCAGCGCGAGCGCTGCCGCCATACCACTCCTGCGCGCGTTCATTTGTGACCACTTCCCAATGCGGAGCCGGCGGCCTCGGTGGCGCCGGGCAGCAGTTCGCGGGCGGGTTCGGCGTAGTCGATGCGGACGAACCGGTCGTCGTCGAAGACGACACTGGTCACCGACGCGAGCGTGCACTGCCGGCGGCGCGGGTCGTGCCACAGGCGCTTGCCCTCGAAGTGCACACGCCCGATCCACACCGGCAGCTGGTGGCTGACGATGACCGCCTCGTGGCCCTCCGCTGCCGCGCGCGCGTCCCGGGTCGCGGCGTCCATGCGCTCGGCGATCTCGGCATACGGCTCGCCCCAGCTGGGCTTGAGCGGGTTGGTGAGCTTGCTCCAGAAGCGCGGGTTGAGCAACTGCTTGGGGTTCTTGCCGACGGTCAGCCCCTCGAAGTCGTTGCCCGCCTCGATCACCCGGTCGTCCAGCGCCACGGGCAGTTTGAGCGCCTCGGCGAGCGGTTCGATCGTCTCCTGGGCCCGCTCCAACGGCGAGGAGACCAGGTGGGTGATGTCGCGGTCGGCGAGGTGTGTCGCCGTCAGCTTGGCCATCTGCCGGCCGAGTTCGGACAGGTGGAAGCCCGGCATGCGGCCGTAGAGGACACCGCCGGGGTTGTCGACCTCCCCGTGCCGCACCAGGTGCACAACGGTCTCAGTCACCGGTGTCCCCCTGATGCGCTGGTCGAGTGGCCGAGCCCGCAAGGGCGAGGCGTCGCGGGACCGAGTCGCCATACAAAATCACGCTGGGAGTGTCGCATCGGTTTCTGTGTCGCCCTCTCAGGAGCCGGCCGCGGCCGCCGCGGCTGCCGGGAGCGCGGCCAGCACGTGCTCGACGGCCGCGTCGTCGTGGGACGCGCTGACGAACCACGCCTCGAACGAACTCGGCGGCAGGTGCACGCCCTGGTCGAGCATCGCGTGGAAGAACCGGCCGAACGCCGCGGTGTCCTGGGCCTTGGCGTCCTCGTAGTTGCGGACCGCGTCCTCGCGGAAGAAGACCGAGAACATCGACCCGGCCCACTGGATCGTGTGCGGCACACCGTGCTCGGCGAGGGCCGCGGAGGCCGCGTCCGCAATGGTGTGCGCGACGACGCCGATGCGGTCGTAGACCGCGGGGGTGCACCCGCGCAGGGTCGCCAGTCCGGCGGCCGTCGCGACCGGGTTCCCGGACAGGGTGCCCGCCTGGTAGACGGGACCGTCGGGCGCCAGGTTGGCCAGCAGGTCGGCACGGCCGCCGAACGCCGCGGCGGGGAAGCCGCCGCCCATGACCTTGCCGAAGGTGAACAGGTCGGGTGCGCCGCCCTCGGGCTCGCCCTCCAGGCCGTACCAGCCGGCCGCGGAGCAGCGGAAGCCGGTCATCACCTCGTCGGAGATCAGCAGTGCGCCGTGCTGCTTGGTGATGCGACGCAGGGCGCTGGTGAAACCCGGAGCGGGCGGCACGACACCCATGTTGCCCGGGGACGCCTCGGTGATCACGCAGGCGATCTCGTCGCCGTGCTCGGCGAAGGCGGCCTCGACCGCGGCGACATCGTTGTACGGCAGCACGATCGTCTCGTGGGCGGCCGACGCCGGCACACCGGCGGAATCGGGCAGCGCGAAGGTGGCCACGCCGGAGCCGGCGGCGGCCAGCAGCGGGTCGACGTGACCGTGGTAGCAACCGGCGAACTTCACCACGGTGCTGCGGCCGGTCGCGCCGCGCGCCAGCCGCAGCGCGGACATCGTCGCCTCGGTGCCGCTGTTGACCAGCCGCACCTGCTCCAGGGGTGCGACACGCGAGACGATCTCCTCGGCGAGGGCGACTTCGTTCTCGCTGGGCGTGCCGAAGCTGAAACCCTTGGCCGCGGCCTGCTGGACGGCGGCCTGCACGTCGGGGTGGGCGTGCCCGAGGATCATCGGGCCCCAGGAGCAGATGAGGTCGACGTAGCGGTTGCCGTCGACATCGGTGAGCCAGGGGCCGTTCGCGGAGGCAATGAAGCGGGGCGTGCCGCCGACCGCGCGGAAGGCGCGGACCGGCGAGTTGACGCCGCCCGGTGTGACGGCCCGGGCGCGCTGCAGCAGTGCCGCCGACGCCTCGTCGTGAACAGTCGTGTGCTCGGTGGGCGTGCTCGTCATACATCCATTGTCTCAGGCGGGCGAGCGCGATCTCCTACGGGTTGTAGTGGACGCCCAGGAGGTGGTCGCGCACACTGCTCATCGCCTCACCGAGCGAGGCGAACAGCTGTGGGTCCATCTGGTTGATCAGGTGGTCCTGGACGCTGGCGACGTGCACCCGCGCGGCGTCCTGGACTGCGGCCCACCCGTCATCGGTGAGCTTCAATTCGATCCCGCGACCGTCGTCGGGCGCCCTGCGCCGTTCGACCCAGCCACGCCGTTCCAGCCGAGTGGCCGAGTGTGTGACGCGGCTGCGTGACTGCACGGTGAGGTCGGCCAGCCTGCTCATCCGCATCACGTGGCCGGGTGCCTCGGACAGCATCGACAGCAGCTCGTACTCGGCGAGGGACATCCCGGCCCGCTGCAGTTCGGCGTCGAGGACGAACTCCAGCAGTCGGCTGCCTCTCAGGTAGGCACGCCACGCTGCCTGCTCGTCATCGGTGAGCCACGGCGCATCGATCTCCGGCGTCGCGGCTTCGGGTATGGCGGGCTCGGGCACGGTCACAGCATAGGTGGCGAGATTTCTTCGCGCACCGGGGAATAATTGAAATATCAATCATTGTTCGCCATGATGGCCGCCGAGACGGCGACCAGTCCACGGCTTCAGCAGTTCCACTCACACGAAGGAGCACCATGACCACGATCGACGGCCTCACCGCCGGCACCTGGAACATCGACCCCGCGCACAGCGCTCTGGGTTTCCAGGTCCGTCACATGATGGTGAGCAAGGTTCGCGGCAAGTTCGACGAGTTCACCGCAACCCTCAACGTCGGCGAGTCCCTCGAGGACTCGAGCGTGGAGGCAGACGTCAAGATGGCCTCCATCAACACCGGCGTCAACGACCGCGACAACCACCTGCGCACCAACGACTTCTTCGAGGTCGAGACCTACCCGACGATGACCTTCCGGTCCACCAAACTCACCCCGACCGAGCTGACCGGCGACCTGACGATCAAGAACGTCACCAAGCCCGTGACTTTCGACGTGGAACTCGGCGGCATCGGCCCCGACCCGTACGGCAACACCCGCGCCGGGTTCGAGGCCAACCTCGAGATCAACCGCAAGGAGTTCGGCGTCGACATCGAGATGCCGCTGCAGGGCGGCGGCGTGGTCGTCGGCGACAAGGTGAAGATCACCCTGGACCTGGAGTTCATCAAGGCCAACTCCTGACCGAGTCCTGCACCCGCGAGTGCACGCTCCGCTCGCCCTTTCCCGAGCGGACACCCACGGCACCGAGGGGACACGAAAAAGCGCCGGAATCGGGCAGATTCCGGCGCTTTTTCGTGTCCCCTCGGGAGTTTGGGTGTCCCCTCGGGAGTTTGGGTGTCCCCTCGGGAAGGTCAGGCGCGCTGCAGGCGGCGGGCGACCTCGGTGGCGTAGTAGGTCAGCACGGCCTGGGCCCCGGCGCGCTTGATCGAGGTGAGCGTCTCCAGCACCATCGCGTCCCGGTCGATCCACCCGTTGGCCGCGGCGGCCTCGATCATCGCCATCTCGCCGCTGATCTGATAGGCCACGACCGGCACGTCGCTCATCTCGCGCACGTCGCGCACGATGTCCAGATAGGGCAGCGCCGGCTTGACCATGACCAGGTCGGCGCCCTCCTGGATGTCGAGCTGCACCTCGCGCAACGCCTCGGTGCGGTTGGCGCTGTCCTGCTGGTAGGTGCGCCGGTCGCCCTGCAGCGTGGACTCCACCGCCTCGCGGAAGGGCCCGTATGCCGCGGACGCGTACTTCGCGGCATACGCGAGGATCCCGACATCGGTGTGACCGGCCTCGTCCAGGGCACGGCGGATGACCGCGACCTGGCCGTCCATCATCCCGGACGGGCCGACCAGGTGAGCGCCGGCTTCCGCCTGGGCGATGCCCATGTCGGCATACCGCTCGAGCGTGGCGTCGTTGTCGACCCTGCCCTGCGCGTCCAGCACACCGCAGTGCCCGTGCGAGGTGAACTCGTCCAGGCACAGGTCGGACATCAGCACCGTGTCATCGCCGAGCTCGTCCCGCAGGCGGCGCAGTGCGACATTCAGGATCCCGTCGGGATCGGTGGCACCGGAGCCGGTCTCGTCCCGCTGCTCCGGCACACCGAAGATCATCAGCCCGCCGACACCGGCATCGACGGCCTCGCGGGCCGCCTTCACCAGCGTGTCGAGGGTGTGCTGCTCGACACCCGGCATGGACTGCAGCGCGACCGGTTCCTGCGCGCCCTCCTTGACGAACATCGGCAGGATCAGGTCGGCCGGGTGCAGCCGGGTCTCGGCGACCAGCCGCCGCATCGCCGGCGTCGTGCGCAGCCTGCGGGGACGGGTGGCACCCGCGGGCAACGCCCACGGGTTCCCCATCGCCGCACGGTGCCGGGCAGCCGCCCGAGTCTGCGCGGTGTCGCCGTTGCTGCTGTCGATCATCTTGACGCCTTGGCCTTGCGCCGCGACGAAGCCTTCCGTTCGCTCGGGCGACGGACCGGCTCACCGGCCTCCTGCGCCGACAGCGCGAGGCTGCGGCCGTAGTCGGCGAGGGCGTCGACCAGCGCCACGGCGCTGGGTTCGGCGGCCAGCACGTCGACCCTCAGGCCGTGCTCCTCGGCGGTCTTGGCGGTCGCCGGGCCGATACACGCGATCACCGTGGTGGCGTGCGGCTTGCCCGCAATGCCGACCAGGTTGCGCACCGTCGAACTGGAAGTGAAGCAGACCGCGTCGAACTTGCCGGTCTTGATCGCCTCGCGCACCTCGGGTGCGGGCGGGGCGGCACGGACGGTCCGGTATGCCGTGACGTCGTCGACCTCCCAGCCCATGTCCTGCAGTCCGGCGACGAGCGTGTCGGTCGCGATGTCGGCGCGCGGCAGGAAGACCCGGTTGATCGGGTCGAGCAGTTCGTCGAACGGCGGCCAGTCCTCCAGCAGCCCCTTGGCGGACTGTTCGTTGCTGGGCACCAGGTCGGGCTCCAGGCCCCACACGCGCAGCGCCTCGGCGGTCACGCCGCCAACGGCTGCGATCTTCAGCCCGGCGAACGCCCTTGCGTCGAGGCCGAATTCGACGAACTTCTCGCGCACCGCACGCACGGCATTCGCGGAGGTGAAACCGATCCATTCGTAGCGGCCGGTGACCAGGCCCTTGATGGCGCGCTCCATCTGCTGCGGGGTCCGCGGGGGCTCGACACTGATCGTCGGGACGACGTCGCTGGATGCGCCGTGCGAGGCGAGCCGGTCGGTCATCGTGCCCGATTGCTCCTTGGTGCGCGGCACCAGGACGTTCCAGCCGAACAGCGGCTTGGTCTCCCACCAGGACAGCTGGTCGCGCAGACCGACGACCGTGCCGACCACCGCCACCACGGGGTTGGTCAGCGGGTGGCCCTTGAGCGCAGCACTCACCTCGCCCAGCGTGGTGACCCGCGTCTGCTGCCGGATCGTCGTGCCGTCCGTGCTCAACGCAACGGGTGTCTCGGGGGCCCGGCCCGCAGCGGTGAGCTTGGCCAGCCCGGCGGGCACGGTCTCGGCGGTGCCGAGCACCACCGCGGTGGCGTCCTTGGCGACTGCGCTGCTCCAGTCGGTCTTGTCGTCGGCTGCGGACAGCACGTGCACGGTGCGCGCGCCACTGCCGACCAGCGGGATGCCGGCGTATGACGGCACGGCGGTCACCGAGCTCACGCCGGGCACGATCTCGAAGGCGATGCCCGCCTTGTGGCATGCCAGCGACTCCTCGGCAAGGCCGTTGAACGTCGCCGGGTCACCGTCCATCAGCCGCACCACCAGTGCCTGCGTGCCGTCGGTGCGGGCCGCGGCCTTCGCGGTGCGGACCACGAGCTTGGCCCTCGACGCGGTGGTCAGCTTCTGCCCGGTCTCACCGTGGCCGGCGTCGACGATCTCGACGTCCGGCCGGGCGAACTCGGCGACGAAGTCCTCGCGCGCGATCTGGTCGATGATGACGACGTCCGCCTCGTGGAGCAGCCGGGCCGCCCTGACCGTGACGAGGGACGGGTCCCCCGGGCCTGATCCGATGAATGCGACCTGGGGCAGTGTCTTGGGTGTTCTGGTTGTACTCACTTGTTCACGCTCCGCGGCGCTGGGGGGTGGTTGTCGGTGACGGGATCTACGCCCCTGGATAAGTGTCCGCCGGGTGCCGGATCCGGCGGGTTGTCACTCGGCGCAAAGGCTTCGGCAGCCCCGTCGTCGAGCAGTAGCCCGGCGACGTCGTGTCCGAGTCGCTCGGCGTCCTCGAACCGGCCGGTCTTGGACCGGCGCAGGTCGAAGCTGCCATCGGTGCGGCCGACGAACGCCCGCAACGAGATCTCGAGGCCGCCGTCGACGTCCTCGCTCACCTCGGCGAGCGCGCCCAACGGTGCTGAGCAGCCGGCTTCGAGCCGGGCGAGCACGGCGCGCTCCGCCGTGACGGCGGCACGGGTGTCGGGATCGTCCAGCCGGCGCACCACGTCATACAGCGCGGTGTCGTCGGTGCGGATTTCCAGGGCGAGGGCACCCTGTCCGGGCGCCGGCAACATCTGCAGGGGGTCGATGGCCTCCGTGACCTCGTCGAGGCGGCCGAGGCGCGCGATCCCGGCGCGGGCGAGCACGACCGCGTCGATCTCACCCCTGCGGACGAGCTCGATACGCGAGTCGACGTTGCCGCGGATGTCGCGGGTGACCAGTCCGAGGCCGAGCGCCGCCAGTTGGGCAACACGACGTGGTGAGCCCGTGCCGACGACGGCGCCCTGGGGCAACTCACCCAGGGTGAGGCCGTCACGCGCGACCAGGACGTCACGAGGGTCTTCACGCACAGGTATGGCGGCAATCGTCAGACCGTCTGCCGGTGCTGTCGGCAGATCCTTCAATGAGTGCACGGTCAGATCGATCCGCTTGTCGCGCAAGGCGTTCCGGATCGCCGTGGCGAAGACACCGGTGCCCCCGAGCTGACTCAGCGAGGCGCGGTTGGTGTCACCCTCGGTGACGATCGTGGCCACCTCCACCTCGTGGCCGAGCGCACGCAACTGGTCGACGACCAGGCCGGTCTGTGTCAGCGCCAGCTTGCTGCGGCGGCTGCCAACCCGAATCCTCATCGCTGCTCACCCCCTGACCCGGACACCTCGCCGTGCGGGATCTGCGAGACGCGCGACTCGTGCGGGTTCAGGTCGAAGAGGGTCCGCAACAGCGCGGCGTAGTCCTGGCCGCCCTGCTCCTCCCCGGCGAGCTGCTTGATGCGGACGGTCGGGGTGTGCAGGATCTTCTCGACCACGCGGTGCACGGTCATCTGCACCTGGGCCTCGACATGCTCGGACAGCTCGACCCGCTGGCCGAGCCGGGTCAGCTCGGCGGCGACGACGTCGGCGGCATGCGCGCGCAACTCGGCCACCGCAGGTGCGACCGCTGCGGCACGGCGCGCGACGAGGAATTCGGCGACCTCCGCACTGACCAGATCGTGCGCTGCGGCCAGCTGGGTCTTCTCGGCGTCGTCCGCGACGGACGCGTTGAGGTCCTCCAGCGAGATGAGCGTGATGCCGGGCAGGTCGGCAAGCGTCGGGTCGACGTCCCGCGGCAGGGCGAGATCGACCAGCAGCGTGGCCTTCTCGGACGGCTCGACATTGTCCCGGCTGAGGACGTGGCCGACAGCACCGGTGCAGGAGATCACCAGGTCGGCTTGCGCCACGGCGTCCTTCAACCGGGACCACTCCCCGGCGACACCGCCGGTCGCCTCGGCGAGCCGCGCAGCCTTCGCCGGTGTGCGGTTGATGATCGTCAGGTTGCCGACCCCCGCACGCGCCAGCGTGTGCGCCGCCAGGCCGCTCATCGCACCGGCGCCGACGACGAGGGCGTGCTGCGCGCTCAGCTCGCCGAGGGTGGACTGCGCGAGGTCGAGCGAGCGCTCCACGAGGGATCGGCTGACCGAGTCGATGTCGGTCTCGGTGTGCACCCGCTTGCCGACCCGCAGCGCGTGCTGCATCAGCGCGGACAGCGACGGGTCGAGGTGGTCACCCTCCTGGGCGGCACGCAACGCGTCACGCAACTGGCCGAGGATCTGCGCCTCGCCGACGGCGACGGAGTCCAGGCCCGACGCGACCTGGAAGGCGTGGGCGACGGCACGGTCCTCGAAGTGGACATAGAGGTGCTCACGCAGCTGCGGCACCGCCAGTCCCGTTGCGGCGGCAAGGGATTCGGTGATGCCAGTGACCGCACCATGGAAGGTTTCGACGTCGGCGTAGATCTCCACGCGGTTGCAGGTGGACACCACGACCGTGGCGTTGACGTGCTCGTTGCGCTCGAGCGAGTCCTCGAAGTCGCCGACCTGGTCGGCGGTGAGCGACACCTGCTCGAGGAGTTCGACGCCGCTGGTGCGGTGCGACATACCGATCACGATCAGGCTCATTGCGCCTCACCCCACTTGCCGAGCGAGTCGCGACCTCGTTGCTCGTGGAAGGCGAGGATCTGCAACTCGGTGGCCAGGTCCACCTTGCGCACCTCGACTCCGTCCGGGACGGTGATCACGCAGGGCGCGAAGTTGAGGATGGACCGCACCCCGAGCGCGATCGCCTGGTCGGCTGCCTGTTGGGCTGCGTGCGGCGGTGTCGCCAGCACGGCGATGATGCTCTCCGGTGCCTGCCGGGAGAGCTCCGCGAAGTCGATCACCTGCAGGCCGGCGATCTCGGTGCCGATGATCGCGGGGTCCTCGTCCACCAGCCAGCGGACGCTGAAGCCCCGCGTCGCGAAACCGCCGTATGCCGCGAGCGCGTGACCCAGGTTGCCCATGCCGATGATGGCGACGGACCAGTCGTGGTGCAGGCCGAGTTCGCGGGAGATCTCCTCCGACAGCCGCGCGACGTCGTAGCCGACACCGCGGACGCCATACGATCCGAGATGGGACAGGTCCTTGCGCAATCCCGCGGAACGGACACCGGCCGCCTCGGCGAGTTCTTCGGAGGAGACAACCTCTACTCCCCGGGTGTCCAGGGCCGCCAGAGCACGCAGATAGAGCGGTAGCCGAGCCACGGTGGCTTCGGGAATCTCCCGACGGGCGGCCGATGCGGTGCTCACTGGCGCTTCGACTCCTCTTGCGTCTCGGGCAGGCGTATACCAAACGTCGGCCACAGAGGATCAATGACCCCCTGACTGTAGGTCTTTGTGAACGCAGGCACAAAGTCGCAAATTCCCGGCAAAAGTGCTAAGCGGGGGTCGGGTGCTGCTCCGAGTGCCGCTCGTGATAGCGGATCCGCGCCGGTCACAACGATTTCGGCCGGGTTCGACGGCCCCGGCCGGTGGGTCTCGCCACGTCACCCCGCGCGGTGCGAGCACCTGCCTACTGTCGTCACTTCCTCGGCGCTGCGGATGGCATCCGGTCAGCGGTTGCCGAAGAGGCGGCGCCGGGCCAGCGCCTTGCGCAGCCGCTGCTCGTCGACACGCCAGTAGTCGTGCTGCTTGCCGTCGACCAGGGTGACCGGGATCTGCTCCGCGTATGCCGCCAGCAGCTCCGGCTCCTGCAGGATGTTGCGCTCGATGAAGCTCTCCCCGGTGTCCGCGCACACGCGCTCGATCACGGCGCGCGCGTCGTCGCACAGGTGGCAGTCGGGCTTGCCGATGAGCGTGATGCGTGGAGTCGTCATACTTAGAAGAAGACTGAACGTCGTTGCAGCAGAAGCGAATAGAGCGACTGCTGGATTGTCTCGCGCACCTGGTCGGTGAGGTCGAAGACCAGCATCGGGTCATCGGCGGCCGCCGGGCCGTAGGTGTGCGTCGCGATCGGTTCGCCGAACTCGATGATCCATTTGCTGGGCAGCGGGATCAGCCCGGCCAGCCCGAAGAGCGGGAAGAGCGGGGTGATCGGGAAGTAGGGGAAGCCGAACAGCCGGGCCAGGCCCTTGAGGTTGCCGATCATCGGGAAGATCTCCTCGGCACCCACGATGGAGCACGGGATGATCGGCACCTCGGCGCGCAATGCCGCCGCGACGAACCCGCCGCGCCCGAACCGCTGCAGCTTGTAGCGCTCGGCGAACGGCTTGCCGACACCCTTGAAGCCCTCCGGGAAGACGGCGACCAGTTCGCGCTGGGCGAAGAGCCGCTCGATGTCCGGGTTGGATGCCAGCGTGGTGCCGGCCTTGCGGCTGAATTCACCGATCAGCGGTGACTCGAAGACCAGATCTGCGCCCAGCATGCGCACGTGGCGGTGCTTGGGGTGTTCGTCGTGAATGGCGACCTGGGTCATCAATCCGTCGACCGGGAGTGTGCCGGAGTGGTTGGCCACGACCAGCGCGGGCCCCTCGTCCGGGATGTTCTCGATGCCGCGCACCTCGACGCGGAACCACCGCTTGTAGAGCGGGCGCAGGATCGGCAGCCAGACCTTCTCGGTGAACTCCGGGTCGAAGCCGAAGTCGTCGATCTCGTAGTCGCCGGTCAGCCGGCGCCGTACGAACGCCAGCGCCGCCGCGATCCGCTGCTCGAGGTCGTCGCCCTCGATGCCGACCATCGAACCCGCCTTGCGCAGCGCCTCGATCAGCAGGTTGACCAGGCCCGCGAAGTCCTCTGGCGCGGGTACTGACGTCGCCGTGCCCTGCTCGGGGGTCTCCGGCGGGTCGGGCACCACGCGCAACGGGGAGGTCGCCGCGTCATAGGCCGGGCGGTCCGGGCGGTGGCCGGCGCTGCGACGTGCCGCCGCCCCGATGCTGCTGCGGGACGGGCGGCCGGTCGCGGCAGGCCTCGTCTCGGCTGCTGTATGACGCTGCGGTTCCGCGGCGGGCGCCTTCGTGGCTGTCTTCGGCGCCGGCGCGGTCTTGCCCGCCTCCGCCGGCCGGTCCGCGGACGGCCGGTCCGCGGACGGCCGCTTGGCCGTGGCCTTCTTCGCCGAGGTTTTCTTCGCAGCCGCCTTCTTGGCCGGAGCCTTCTTGGCCGGAGCCTTCCGGGGCGCAGCGCTCGTCGTGGCCGTCGCGGAGGTGGCGGCGGGCCGCTTGCGCGTCGGGCCGCCGGTCTCGCCGGTGCCGGTCGGCTGCTCCTCAGACACGTGCTTCTCCCAGGTTCGCGGTGGTCGAACGATCGGCGCCGAAGATCTCCCGGAACGCCTCACGGGTGGTGTGCTCCGGCTCGAAGCCGAGCAGTTCGCGCATCCGGGTGGTGTCCATGCCGCGGCCGAACTGCAGGAACTGCATCTGCTCCGCGTCGAACGATCCCGCGCCGCCGAGCAACCCGCTCAGCTGCTGCATCAGGCCGCCGGTCTGCGGCAGCACCCGCAGCACCGGCTTGCCGGCGATCCGGGCCGCCTGCCGCACCGTCAGCAGGCCGGGGCAGGCGACGTTGACCGTGCCGGACAGTCCGTCGGCGTGCGCTGCACGCTGCAGCACCGCGACGGCATCGTCGATGTGCAGGACCTGGAAACGGCCGTCATACCCGAGCGGGACGGGCAGCACCGGCAGCGCGAAATATTCCGAGAACGTCGTGCGCAGGCCGGGACCGACGAGGTTCGCCATCCGCAGCAGGGTGACGTCGATGTCGGGGCGGCGGCGGGCCAGCCCACGCACGTAGGTCTCGACCTCCACCGAGTCGCGGCCGAAACCGCCGGTCGGGTTGCGCCGGGCACTCATGTCCTCGGTGAACATCGCCGGGTCGCGCGGCGACGAACCGTAGACGGTGGACGACGACTTCACGATCAGCCGCTCCACGGAGTCGGCCTTCTGGCACGCAGCGAGCAACTGCATGGTGCCGATGACGTTGATCTCCTTCTGCAGGGTGCGTCCGCCCGCCTGCTTCGGAGTCATGATCACGCCCAGGTGCAGGACCGTGTCGACCTTCTCCTGAGCCAGGATCTTTCCCATGATCGGGTTGCGTATGTCGGCCCGGATGAAATCGGCACGCCCCAGGCTGTGCAGGGGCGGCACCGTGTCGACCGCGATCACCCGGTCAAGAGACGGGTCCGCCGCGAGCGCACGGCACGTCATACCACCGACCAGCCGAGACACCCCGGTGACCAGGACCACCCGACCCACGTGCTCTCCTCAACGCCGACACACTCTGCGTGCACGATCCTAACGAGTCCCCAGGGGGCATGACGAAGCCCCGGTGCCGCGAGGTTGCGGTCCGGGGCTCGTAGCGGTCGTCGCGCCTTACTTCTTGTTGCGGCGCTGGTGACGCGTCTTGCGAAGCAGCTTGCGGTGCTTCTTCTTGGCCATCCGCTTACGGCGCTTCTTGACGACTGAACCCATGCGTACGCTC
>Ga0164242_10000122_pt1 | contig 92639 bp, 90 predicted proteins | sample OricomgcompostMG_FD_108783 | JGI IMG/M metagenome (GOLD analysis project Ga0164242, IMG submission 108783) | Miracle-Growth compost microbial communities from Emeryville, California, USA - Original compost - Miracle growth compost (MG) ...
CCTCGAAGCCCGCGCGCTCGCGGGTGAGGCCGCCCGGCCCGAGCGCCGAGACGCGCCGCTTGTGCGTCACCTCGGAGAGCGGGTTGGTCTGGTCCATGAACTGGCTGAGCTGCGACGAGCCGAAAAACTCGCGCACCGCGGCGACCGCGGGCTTGGCGTTGATCAGGTCGTTGGGCATGACGGTCGAGACGTCGACCGACGACATGCGCTCCTTCACCGCGCGCTCCATGCGCAGCAGCCCGACGCGATACTGGTTCTCCAGCAGCTCGCCGACCGAACGCACGCGGCGGTTGCCGAGATTGTCGATATCGTCGATCTCGCCCTTGCCGTCCTTCAGATCCACCAGCGTCTTGACGACGGCCAGTATGTCCTCGGTGCGCAGCGTCGTCACCGTATCCTCGGCATCGAGGTCGAGGCGCATGTTGAGCTTGACGCGGCCGACCGCCGAGAGGTCATAGCGTTCGGGATCGAAGAACAGGCCGGCGAACAGCGCCTCGGCCGTCTCCTTGGTCGGCGGCTCGCCGGGGCGCATGACGCGGTAGATTTCGGAAAGCGCGTGGTCGCGATCCTCGACCTTGTCGGCCTTCAGCGTGTTGCGGATCCACGGGCCGGTCGAGACATGATCGATGTCGAGCAGCTCGAGGCTCTCGATCCCCGCCGCGTCGAGCTTGGCGAGATTCTCCTCGCTCACCTCGTCGCCGGCCTCGATATAGATCTCGCCGGTCGTCTCGTTGATGAGATCATAGGCCGAGTAGCGGCCGAAAATCTCCTCGGTCGGGATCAGCAGGGTGACGAGCCCGTCCTTGGCGGCCTTATTGGCCGCACGCGGGGAAACCTTGGTTCCGGCCGGGAACACCACCTCGCCGGTGTCCGCGTTCACCACGTCGAACATCGGCTTCTGGCCGCGCCAGTTCTCCGGCAGGAAGGGCACCTTCCAGCCGTTCGGGCCGCGCACATAGGTGGCGGTCTTGTAGAAATGGTTGAGGATTTCCTCGCCGTTCAGGCCTAGCGCATAGAGCAGGGTCGTCACCGGCAGCTTGCGCTTCCGGTCGATGCGGACGTTGACGATGTCCTTGGCGTCGAACTCGAAATCGAGCCACGAGCCGCGATAGGGGATGACGCGCGCGGCGAACAGATATTTACCCGAAGCGTGGGTCTTGCCGCGGTCATGGTCGAACAGCACGCCCGGCGAACGGTGCATCTGGGAGACGATGACGCGCTCGGTGCCGTTGATGAAGAAGGTGCCGTTCCCGGTCATGAGCGGCATGTCGCCCATATAAACGTCCTGCTCCTTGATATCGAGCACGGAGCGGGTTTCGGTGTCCGGATCCACCTCGAACACGATCAGGCGCAGCGTGACGCGCATCGGCGCGGCGTAGGTGATGCCGCGCTGGCGGCACTCCTCGACGTCGTACTTGGGGTCTTCCAGCTCGTAATTGACGAAATCCAGCTCGGCGGTGCCGGCGAAATCGCGGATCGGGAACACGCTGCGCAGCGTCTTCTCCAGGCCCGAGACATAGCCGATCTTCGGGTCCGAGCGCAGGAACTGCTCGTAGCTTTCGCGCTGCACCTCGATCAGGTTCGGCATCTGCACCACTTCGTGGATGTTGCCGAACACCTTGCGGATGCGCTTCTTCGTGCCGGTGAGGCCGTTGATTTCTGCCGGGGAGTGGGGCTGGGTGGCCATGAAGGAACCGTCCTCGTCTATGTTCGTCTCACGGAGGCGCCTCCCAGCGCCTCCCGCAGCCGGCGCGCGACTCGGGATCGAGCCCCACGCAAAAAAGTGCGGTCCCGGGCTGTCGGGGCCGCACTGCTGCACTTTGATCCCGGCCTGGCCTCCCATTCGTCGCGATCCGTTGCGCAAGGCGGATCGTGTCCCGGAAGCGAAGCGGGGCGGCCGGACACGCGCTTACATCGCGAGCGGACGGCCTGTGATGATTGGATGGGCGCTATATAGTCGCTTTCGCGCGGAAGGGAAGGGCCTTGTCATGGATGGCCGCCGGAATTATCTTAGCCAGGTTGGCTAAGGAGCTGGCGCCATGATCAACATGCTCGATGCGAAATCGAATCTCTCCAAACTGGTCCGCGCCATCGAAAGCGGCGAGGAGAAGGAGATCGTCATCGCTCGCAACGGCCATCCCGCCGCGCGTCTCGTGCCCATCGAGCGTCAGGACGCAAGCAAGCGCATCGGCATCGCTAAGGGCAAGTTCACTGTCCCGGACGACATAGATCGGGACAATGAGGAAATCGCTCGCCTTTTTTATGGTAGCGACGATTGAGGCTGCTGCTGGACACGCATATCGCGCTTTGGGCGCTCGTCGCTAGTCCACGCCTGTCGGTCCGGGCAGGATCGCTCATCAGCGATAAACAGAACCTGATTGCCGTCAGTGCGGCCAGCATATGGGAAATCGCGATAAAATATGCGCGCAATCGCGGTATTGAGGGTGATATGCCGATCTCCGGCGGAGAAGCTTGTCGATTATTCGAAGGCGCCGGCTTCCTCCTGCTGCCGGTAGCTCCGGCGCATGCTGCGGCCGTGGATGAACTGCCGCGCACGCATGGCGATCCGTTCGACCGCTTGTTGATCGCGCAGGCGCGATTCGAATCGATGACGCTGCTCACGCACGATCGCAAGGTCGCCGCCTACAGCGATTCGATCCTCCTCGTCTGACACAAAAGGGGCGACCCGTCGCCGGGCCGCCCCTCTTTCGTTTCGCTCTCGTCCGTGGACGGGAAGCGAAGCAGCTTACTTCAGTTCGACGGTCGCGCCGGCGTCCTCGAGCTGCTTCTTGACCTTCTCGGCCTCGTCCTTGCTCACGCCTTCCTTGACGGCCTTGGGCGCGCCTTCGACGAGGCTCTTCGCCTCGGTCAGGCCCAGGCCGGTGATGGCGCGGACTTCCTTGATCACGTTGATCTTCTTGCCGCCGTCGCCGGTGAGGATGACGTCGAACTCGGTCTTCTCCTCGGCGGCGGGAGCGGCGGCGCCGCCACCGGCCGGAGCGGCGACCGCCACCGCGGCGGCGGCCGAGACGCCCCACTTCTCTTCGAGCAGCTTGGAAAGCTCCGCCGCCTCGAGGACGGTGAGCGCGGAAAGGTCGTCGACGATCTTCTGCAGGTCAGCCATTATGTATCTCCATGCGTGGGGCGCATCCGCCCCGATAGGTTTGGGTGTTCAGGGGTGGCCTCAAGCGGCCGCCTCGTCCTTCGCGGCATAGGCGCCGAACACGCGCGCAAGCTGCGCGGCCGGAGCCTGGGTGACGGATGCGAGCTTCTGCGCCGGGGCCTGGATGAGGCCCACGATCTTGGCCCGCAGCTCGTCGAGCGACGGCAGTTCGGCAAGCGCCTTCACGCCGTTCACGTCGAGCAGGGTATCCCCCATCGCGCCGCCGACGATTTCCAACTTGTCGTTGGTCTTCGCATATTCGACGGCGGCCTTGGCGGCCGCCACCGGATCGGCGGAGGTCGAAAGCGCGGTCGGCCCCGTCAGCATATCGCTGATGATGGCGTAGGCCGTGCCTTCGGCGGCGATGCGGGCGAGGCGGTTCTTGGCGACCTTGTAGCCGGCGCCGGCTTCGCGCATCTTCACCCGGAGCGCAGTCGCCTGCGTCACGGTAAGCCCGAGGTTGCGGGTGACGACCACCACGCCGCTCTCGGAGAAGGTGCGGTTCAGCTCGGCGACAGCCGCGGACTTCTGAGCGCGATCCATGCCAATCTCCACATCATGGGCGGCCGCGAGCGGACGCCCGGTTACGAACCGGCGTTGCGGACGGAGCCGCGCGGCCGGGTTGTCCAGCGATGGGGAAGGGGAGCGCCCGCACGGGCTGACCGGCGCGCCTGATCGTCAGGCGAACCGATGCTGGAATCCTTATCCCCGTCTCGGCGGGAAATTAAGCCCACAAGGAGCACCCGCTGTCTCGGACGAGACCCGGCGCGCGAACGCCCCGGGCTGAACGCGCGCCCTTAACGGGATTTGCCGTGAAGTCAACAAGACAAAGGGCCGGAAGGATCGCTCCCCCGGCCCTTCGCCTGGGTCTGTCCTTGCCGGACGGGGAGGCTCAGGCCCCCGCCACCTCGGCGGTGTCGACCTTGATGCCGGGGCCCATGGTCGAGCTCACCGCCACCTTCTTGACGTATTTGCCCTTCGCGCCCGAGGGCTTGGCCTTGACCAGCGCGTCGAGCAGCGCGTCGAAATTGGCGCGCAGGTCCGCTTCGGGGAAGCTCGCCTTGCCGATGCCGGAATGGATGATGCCGGCCTTCTCGACGCGATATTCGACTTGCCCGCCCTTGGCCGCCTTCACGGCTTCGGCGACGTTCATGGTCACGGTGCCGAGCTTCGGGTTCGGCATCAGCCCCTTGGGGCCGAGCACCTTGCCGAGCCGGCCCACCAGGCCCATCATGTCGGGGGTGGCGATGCAGCGGTCGAAGTCGATCGCGCCGCCCTGCACGGTCTCGAGCAGATCCTCCGCGCCCACCACGTCCGCGCCCGCCGCCCTGGCTTCCTCGGCCTTGGGCCCGCGCGCGAACACGCCGATGCGCACCGTCTTGCCGGTGCCCTTGGGCAGGGTGACGACGCCGCGCACCATCTGGTCGGCGTGGCGCGGATCGACGCCCAGGTTCACCGCCACCTCGATCGTCTCGTCGAACTTGGCGGTGGCGTTGGTCTTGGCGAGCTTGATCGCCTCATCCACCCCGTGGAGCTTCTCGGAGTCGACGGTCCACGCCTTCTGCTTCTTGGTCAGCCTGGCCATCGGATCAGCCCTCCACCACTTCGAGGCCCATCGCGCGGGCGGAGCCTTCGATCGTCTTGGTCGCCGCCTCGATCGAGGCCGCGTTCAGGTCCTTCATCTTCATCTGCGCGATCTCGGCGAGCGCCGAGCGCTTGATCTTGCCGGCGGAGACCTTGCCCGGCTCCTTCGAGCCCGACTTCAGGTTGGCCGCCTTCTTGATGAGGAAGGTGGCGGGCGGCGTCTTGGTGACGAAGGAGAAGCTGCGATCCGCATAGACGGTGATGACCGTCGGGATCGGCATGCCCTTCTCCATGTCGCCCGTCGAGGCGTTGAACGCCTTGCAGAACTCCATGATGTTGACGCCGCGCTGGCCGAGCGCCGGGCCGATCGGCGGCGAGGGGTTGGCGGCGCCCGCGGGCACCTGCAGCTTGATATAGCCGGTAATTTTCTTTGCCATGTCACTCTCTCATTTGGGGCTCTGAGCGCCAGGGCGCCCCGCCCGTCCTTCAAGTCGAGCGGTGATAGCGGACGCCGAGGCGCCCTCCCGCAAGGTTCCAGAGCTGTCGCTTGGAAGCCCGCGCGCATAGCGTAAAGCGCGCGCCGCTGCAAACCCTCTTGCAATGTTGGAAAATCGCGTAGACCTGGTCGGGGGTGCCGAGACCTTTCACCCGCGCCCAGGCGCTCGAGAACCGCGCCTTCCTGGCCGAGCTTCGCCGCACCGGCAACGCCCGCGCCGCCGCCCGTGCGCTCGGCGCCCACCGCGCCCGCTTCACCCGCCGCCGCGCCAAGCATCCCGCCTTCGCCGCCGAATGGGACGCCGCGCTGGCCTTCGCCCATGCGGCGCTCCGCCAGCAAAAAGCCCTCTCCCCTTCAGGGGAGGGATCCGCCCCCATAAGCCCCTCCCCTTCAGGGGAGGGGTTGGGGTGGGGCCTGTCCGTATCGCGAGGCCCCACCCCCGCCCCCTCCCCTGAAGGGGAGGGGAGACGCGCACGCCGAAAGCCGGACCCTTCAGGGAAGGGGAGACGCAAACGGGCCGCTCCCGGCCCCGAACCCCGCCTCGTCCGCCTCGCCTCCGGTCGCCTCCAGCTCCGCCGCGCCTCGGGCCGCCGCCTCACCCGCGCCGCCGAGCAGACCTTCCTCGCCGCGCTCAGCGCCACCGCCAACATCCGCCTCTCGGCCGCCGCCGCCGGCTTCGCCCATTCCAGCTTCTACGCCCGCGCGCGCCGCAGCCCCGCCTTCGCGCGCGAGATGCGCCTCGCGCTGCAAATGGGCTATGAACGCATCGAGATGGCGCTGATCGAAAGCTTCTGCCCGTCCTCCCACGCCGACGACGCCTGGCGGCACAACGAGCCCCCGCCGATCCCGCCGATGAGCCCGAACCAGGCGCTCCAGCTCCTCCATCTCCATCACAAGACCGCGAAGCTCTGGGCCGATCGGCGGGACCGCCGCCGCGGGCGCGGCGAGGACGACGAGGCGTGGAGCCGCCGCCTGCGCGAGAAATGGGAGGCCGAGCATCACCGCGCGCTGGAGGATTGGTGGCTGGGCGTCGTCGCCCGCCTCGAAGGCGACGAACCCTCGCCCCACGAGCCAAGCCCCCCGATCCTCCCCATGCTCGATCAGGTGACGGGCTGGAGCAAGGCCGACCCCGCCAAACCGCCCCACGACGAATCCCGCGCCCTGTTCGGCGGCTGGCGCATCGAGGATTGGGAGGATTGGGAGGGGTGAGCAGGCGGAAAAAGCCTTCTCCCAGCGGGGAAGGAAGAAGCGCCCCAAAAGCCCTCTCCCCGGCGGGGAGAGGGTTGGGTGAGAGGGAGCGAGCGCAGCGAGCGTCTCCGCTCTCGGCCGGGGGAACCCTCACCCAACCCTCTCCCAAGGGAGAGGGCTAACTCCAACCGGCTTCGGCCCCCCTCCGTCACGCGCTCCGCGCGCGCCACCTCCCCTCGCAGGGGAGGATGTCACCGCCTCCTTCCACCTCCGGCCGCTATTGCCGCCCGCGAAGCATCGGCTAGGGTCCGTCCATGCTGCACGACGCGCTCCTCGCCTACGCCGCCCGCATTCGCAAACTCCGGGCGGCGCACCCGGATATCAGCGAGCCCGCGCTTGCACCGGCCTTCCAGCGGCTGCTCGAAGAATGTCTCCCCCTTCTCCCCGCCGCGCCGCAGCTGATCGTCGTTCCCGAGTTCCAGAATCCCGGCATCGGCCGGCCGGACATAGCTCTCAAGCGCACCGGCCAACTCGCGCGCGCCTTCGTCGAGCTCAAGCATCCCGACAAGCCGGCCGATCCGGCGCGCTGGACAACGCCGCACGACAGGCGCCAGCGCGATCGCCTTGCGACGCTGGAATGCTGGGCGGCGTGCAATTTCCAGGCGATCCGCCTGTTCGAGCGCGACAGACAGATTGCCTCCGCCACCATCGTGCCGCGCGCCGCGCTCGATCCCGCCACCGGCGATGCGAAGGCGGCCACGCTGATCGCGGAGCATGACGAAGATGGCTTTGTCGCGCTGCTCACCCGGCTGGCGCACGCCCCGGCTCCGGCCGCCCGCAATGCCGAGCATCTGGCCGAGTTGATGGCCCATTCGGCGCGGCTGGTGCGCGGTATCGTGCAGGATCGGCTGGCCGAATTGCACGAGGCCGACAACGCCAACGACGCGCTGTTTCAGGTTCGGCAGGAGTTCCGGGAGGTGCTCTATGCGCATCCCGAAGCCGGCGGCTATTCAACCAGCGATTTCAACGAGCTGTTCTCCGCCGCTTTCGCGCAGACGCTCGCCTTCGGCCTCCTCCTTGTCCGCGAAGGCACCGGCAAACCCGTCGATGACGATGCCTGGCGCCACATGCCGGCCGAACACCCGCTGATGCGCACCGCGCTGCGCGTGCTCAGCCTGCCCGAAGTGGTCGAGGATATCGGCATCGGTTTTTCGGTGATGCGCGATACGGTGAACAGCTTCGCGCCGGAAATCCTCGTGCAACGTCCCGGCGGCCGCGATCCGATCCTCTATTTCTACGAGGATTTCCTCGCCACGTTCGATCCCAGGGCACGCGAGCGTTACGGCGTCTATTACACCCCGATCGAGGTGGTGCGCTACATGGCCGGCGCGCTCGATCGTGCGCTCCGTGAGCGGCTGGGCACACAGGGTCTGCGCGATCCGAACGTCACCATCCTCGATCCCGCGACCGGCACCGGAACCTTCCTGCTCGGCATCGCCGAGCGGGTGCGCGAGCAGGTCCGGCAATCGGAAGGGCCGTTCGCGGCGGCCAGCGCACTCGCCGATCTCGCCGGCCGCATGTACGGGCTGGAGTTGCTGATCGGCCCCTATGCCGTGGCGCATTTCCGGCTGCATCACGCATTGGGGCAGGCCATCGCCGATCCCGAAACGGACGAGCCGGTCGCGGTCGCGCTACCCAGGCTCGGCGTCTATCTCGCCGATACGCTGGCGGAGCCGGACGCCGCCGCTCCGGCAGGACCGCTCGGCTTCGTCGCGCAGGGGATCGAGGATGAACGCGCTCACGCCAACCATATCAAGAGCAAGCAGCCGATCCTCGCGATCATCGGCAACCCGCCCTATCGTCGGCTGGAGGAAGGGGAGAATGAAACCCTGGTCGGCCGCTGGATGGACGCGCGGTGGGACGACCTGAAGGAGCCGGTGCGCGCCGCCGGCAAGGGCAACCAGCTCAACACCTTTCCCGAACTGTCGGTCGCCTTCTGGCGCTGGGCGATCTGGAAGCTGTTCGAAAGCGACAATGCGCCCCGACGCGGCGTGATCGCCTTCATCACCAACCGCAAGTTCCTCACCGGCTGGCCCTATGCGGGGCTGCGCAAGATGCTGCGCGAACGGTTCGATCGGATCGAGATCGTCGATCTGCGCGGCGACGTGCGCGCCGGCACGCGCGGCGATGTCGAAGACGATCAGGGCGTGTTCAACATCATGGTCGGCACCGCGATCACCATCGCCGTGGCCGACGGCAGCAAGGCCGAAGGCGCGCTGGCGCAAGTGACCTATAACGATAGCTGGGCGCACGGCCTGTTCTCCCGGCGCGCGAAGCTCGACTGGCTTGTCGGCGGAACGGAGGCGGGGACGCTGGCCGATGCCGTCCCGGTCGATCGGGCTCTTCTCGCCGACATGCGGCCGGCGCCGTTTTCCAATGGCGAATGGGTGAGCATTGCTGAATGCTTTGCTTTCTTTTCATCAGGGGTACAGACCAAGCGCGATGCTTTTGCTTACGCGGTTACGCGCGAAATGCTGCTGGAACGATTGGACCAGTTTCGGAAACTTGCTCCTGACAAGGCCAAGGAACTCTTTCGTCCAACTGACGCTAGACCGTGGGAATCCGCGAAAGCACGTGCCCATCAGGTGAATACGGTTCAATACGCTGCTTACCGGCCACTGGATATTCGCTGGTTGTGGAACGAGAACGCTGCGATTGATCGCCGCCGTCCTGCCCTTCAAGAGAGTTGGGGGCTTCAGAATACCGCTCTTTATTCCATGCCGTTTGGGATTGGCGCCGGTCCCGCCGTGTGGTGCCACGGATTACTGCCTGATTATCACGCGTTCAGTGGCCGCGGCGGCTATGCCTTCCCGCTCTATGATCGCCGCGAAGGATTGAACGCCACCAATCTCTCGCCCACGCTGCTCGTCGCACTTGCATTGGCTTACGGCCAATCCGTCCCGCCCGAGGATGTATTCGATGCCATCCTCTGCCTGCTCTCCGCCGCTTCCTACACCCGCCGCTTCGCCGAAGACCTCGAGGACGTGTTCCCGCACGTGCCCTTTCCCGCCGATCACGCCGTCTTCATGGATGCCGTCCGGCTTGGCCGGGAAATCCGCGCGGTCGAAACCTTCGCGCGCGATCCCGAGCAGCAGTTCCGCCCGCCTTCGCTCGCGCGACAGGCAAGCCCGCTCAGCGGCGCGCCCGTGGCGCCGGTCAGCTATGCCGATGGCGAGGTCACGCTCTGTGCCGACGGGTCCGGCCGTCTCACCGGTATTCCGCAAGCCGTGTGGGATTTCGCGGTCAGCGGCTATCGCGTGCTGCCGCGCTGGATCGAAGGCCGCGTCGGCCAATCCGCCGATCTGGCCTTTATCCGCAGCTTTCGCGATTTATCCGCACGCATTACCGAACTTATCCACCGTTTCGAGGAAGCCGATCTTGTGCTTGAGGCGACGCTTGCCGAAACCCTGACTCGGGAAGAACTGGGCTTCGCCGCGCCGGCGGGCCCGAGCGCCGGGGATGCGGAGGATGATCGATAGCGACAACGGCTGGGGCAAGGGACCGGCCGATCCGCAGGCGAGCCTGTTCGGCGACGGGCCGGATCGCATGCCCAATCCCGAACCGCCCGCCCACCTTCCCGATCCCGAAGACATCCGCCGCCGCCTCCACGCGCTGCTCGCCCAGGCCCGCGCCGCCGACAAGATGCCATGGGACGAGCGCAAGGCGCGGATGTGGCAGATCGTCTTTCCGCAGATGGCGAACTGGCTCCCCGACGACGAGCGCGACCAGCTTCGCTTCGAGTTCGCCCAGGAAATCGAGCGACTCAAGAAGGCGGCCTGAATCGTCTCACGCGCGTCGAGCGCCCGCCTCACGCCCGCAGCCAATCGATCTCCAGCCGGATGTCGAGCAGGCGGCGGTCGAGGCGGGCGATACGCGCCTCGAAGCGTTCGCCCGCGTCGATCATCCGGGCGAGCGCGCTGTTGTCGATCCGCGCGACATAGCCGAGCTTCTGGCCCGCCGCGTCGATCACCTCGATCGCGCGCCGGTCGTAAGGATTGTCGGGCTCGCGGCGCAGCGTCACGCGGTCGCCCGGCGTCAGCATCGTGACGGCGGCCGCTGCGTCGTAATAATGCTCGCCGTTCACCCGGGTGAACAGCAGGCGCACCGGCGCGCGCCGTTCGAGGGCGGCGGTCGCGGCCGCGCCGCGCGCCGCCAGCGCCGCAGCGGGGGCGAGCCCCAGCCATCCCGGCAGCCTGCGTCGATTGAGGCGATTATTGTCCACCGGCCTTCTCCCTCTTTCCTGTGGGAGAGGCCCTTGCCTTCCCCTTGCGACACGAGCGGTCGCAGGGGCGGCCGGCGCCTTACTTCACCCGTTCGACCTGCTCGAACTCCAGCTCCACCGGCGTCGCGCGGCCAAAGATGGAGACCGAGACCTTCACGCGGCCGCGGTCGAAATCCAGCTCTTCCACCAGGCCGTTGAAGCTGGCGAACGGGCCTTCGAGCACCTTCACCTGGTCGCCGATGTCGAAATCGACCTTGACCTTCTGCTTGGGCGCGGCGGCGGCGGCCTCCTCGCGGGTGTTGAGGATGCGCGCGGCCTCGGCCTCGCTGATCGGCTGGGGCTTGCCGCTCGCGCCGAGGAAGCCCGTCACCTTCGGCGTGTTGCGCACCAGGTGGTAGACGTCGTCGTTCATGGCGAGCTTCGCCAGCACATAGCCGGGGAAGAATTTGCGGTCCGACGTCACCTTCTTGCCGCGGCGGACCTCGGTGACCTTCTCGGTCGGCACCTCGACCGCCTCGACCAGGCTCTCCAGCCCGAGCCGCGCGGCGTCGGCGAGGATCTGCTCCTTCACCTTGTTCTCGAAGCCCGAATAGGCGTGGATGATGTACCAGCGCGACATGGGTGTGGTTGCGTCCCTCGAAAGTCTCAGATCAGCGACAGCAGGAATTGCGTCGCGGCGTTGAAAGCCGAATCCAGCGCCAGGAAGAACAGGCCCAGCGCCGTCGTCATGATGATGACCATGATCGCGGTCATCATCGTCTGCTTGCGGGTCGGCCAGACGACCTTGCTGGTCTCCGCCTTCACCTGGTTGATGAACTCGGGGGTGGAGCGGATGAGGCCCATGATCCCGCCGCCGTTCGCCGTCTTTCCCGCCACGCCTTGTTCCGCCTTCCTGTCGTGAGGCCCCGTCAACCGATCATGGCAGGAGTGGAGGGACTCGAACCCCCGGCCCTCGGTTTTGGAGACCGATGCTCTACCAACTGAGCTACACTCCTCCGGAGCCCCGCCCCCATAACGCCCGGCGAAGGGGTGCGCAAGACTGGCGAAGAGGGCGTGGTTCAGGCGACGCGGCGGTCCCGATCCTGCGCGACAAGGGCGCGGGCGGTGGCGGCGTCGATCGGCTGGCCCACTTGCCAGCCCTGGATATGCCGGCAGCCGAGCCCGCGCATCCGCTCATATTCGGTGCGCGTCTCCGCCCCCTCGGCGATCGTCGTCATCCCCAGGCTCTCCGCCATCGCCACCACCGCGCGCACGATCGCAATGCTCTCGGCGGCATTGCCGGTCGCGCCGCGCACGAAGCTGCGGTCGATCTTGACGGTGGAGAAGCGGCCCTTGCGCAGATAGCCGAGCGAGGAGCGGCCGGTGCCGAAATCGTCGAGCGCGATGCGCACGCCGAGCGCCAGCACCTTGTCCACCATCGTCGCGGCGGCCTCGCCGTCCTTGACGAACACCTCCTCGGCGATCTCCAGTTCAAGCCGGTGGGCGGCAAGCCCGCTGTGCGACAGCGCCGAGACGATGGCGGCGGGGAGCTGCGGATCGCGGAGCTGGGCGGGCGCCATGTTGATCGCCACCCGCACGTCGCCGGGCCAACTCGCCGCGTCTCGGCACGCGGTGTGGAGCACCCAGTCGCCGATCCGCCCGATCAGCCGCGCCTCCTCCGCGATCGGCACGAACACCTCCGGCGAAACCGTGCCGAGCTCGGGATGGCTCCAGCGCAGCAGCGCCTCGAACGCCGCCACCCCGCCGTGGGCGGCATCTACGATCGGCTGATAGACGAGGCGCATCTCGCCCCGCTCCAGCGCGTCGCGCAGCGCGATCTCGATGCGGCGGCGCTGCTCGGCATGGGCGTGGAGCTGTGGCTCGTAACGGCGGAGAACGCCGCGTCCGTCGTCCTTGGCGCGATAGAGCGCCAGGTCCGCGTTGCGCAGCATGGTCTCGACCACGCGCCCATCGCGGGGCGAGGTCGCCGAACCGACGCTCGCGCCGATGTGGAGGCGGTGATCCTCGATCTCATAGGGCGCGCTCAGCACCGCGACGATCCGTTCGGCGAGGCCCTCGGTCCGGTCGCGGTTGGAAGCGTCGGGGATCACCACCGCGAACTCGTCGCCGCCCAGCCGTCCGCATACGTCGCCCGGCCTCACCAGGCTGGTCAGCCGCCGCGCCACCTCGATGAGCAGCTTGTCGCCGATCGGATGGCCCAGCGTGTCGTTGATCTGCTTGAAGCGATCGAGGTCGATCAGCATCAGCGCGGAGCGCCGCCCGGCATGATGGCTTTCGAGCAGCGCCTGCCCCAGCGCTTCGATGACATGCGCACGGTTGGCGAGGCCGGTGAGCGCATCATAGCGTGCCATGCGGTCGATCCGCTCGACCGAGCGATAATGCTCGGTCACGTCCGTGCCCACACCCCAGAAGCCGATCAGCGCGCCGCGCTCATCCCGCCGGGGGGTGGCGGAGAGCGACCACCAGCGCTGCTCGCCGGCGATGGTGACGGGCACCGTCAAATCGCGGAAGCTCTCGCGCAGGCGAAGTCGTTCGGCCAAGGTGCGGATCGCGGGCGCGATATCGCCGCTCTCCCAATCCTCCCCCGCCAGCATGGCGAGCAGCGGCTTGCCCTCGATCGCGACGGCGGACTTACCGAACTGGCGCGCGAGCCGAGGCGTCACCTCGACCAGGCATTTGGCGGAGTCGGTCCGCCAAAGCCAGTCCGCGCCCGAATCCTCGAACTCGCGGAGCAGGAGACTTATAACCTCCTCCTTCTCGCCCAGCGTCTGCTCGACCGCGATCCGTCTCAGTAACGCGCGGGCATTGATGGCGAGCGCGGCGGTGATGGCTCCCGTGAACAGCAGAGCGATCGCCGCCAGGCCGAAATTGTGGCCGGTCGCAATCGCGCCGGTCGCTGCGCCTCCGACGATCAGGCCGAACAGCGCCCCCGCGGCGGGGGTGGCGGCGAGCAGCACCGTGCTTGCCGTCAGCAGCGATCCGCATAGAGCGACCAGCATGAAAGAAGTGGGGCTCGTCACCACGCCGGTGAACAAGGCCAGCGCCACCCCCCAACCGGCGGCATAGAGCAGCGCGCCCACCATATCCGAAGAGGCGGAGCGCAGATCCCTTTCCCGCCATACTGTGAGCGCCAGCACGGCCGAAAGCGCAAGCAACGCGATCAGCCAGGACAGCACTGATCGCGCCGCCAAGCCGTTGTCGAGCAGCAGCAAGGAGGCCAAGACGGAGGCGATCGCCTGGAGACCGAGCCAGATCAGCCGCCGGGGCCGTCCGGCCGCCCGGCGCGCCGCCAGCAGCGCCTCGTCATCTTCGCCCCCGCGTAATCGAAAGGTCAGCGCCCAATCGGGGCGCGCGCGCGACGCCGAGCGTGCGGAGGAAGGAAGTGCAGCCACACTCCCGTCCCTAACGGCCATCCCTTACCGAGCCGTAAGCGCCGGCATACCTGCAAATGGTTTATCCGTTCGATTGGTTATGGCGCCGGTGCGCGCCGCTTGCGATTCGCCCATGGCCCAAATCCACGAGGCCCGAAGCGCGCGCCCTCATGCTCCGTTGAGGAAACGGCTTGGGCGAGCGTCAGACACTTCCCGCCGCCGCCTTGGGCGTGAACAACCGCACGCCGAATACCGGGCCGGCGCTGTGGCCCTCATGCGGCTGGAAGCGGACGGTGACGCTGGATTTACCGCGGGTGAGCGCCTCGGGCACCGGATAATCCACGTCGACGAACTCGCCGGGTTTCAGCGAATTGAGCGTCTGGGTGGCGATTGTCTTACCGTCCACAAGGATATCGAAGATGCGGTTGCGCTCGTCACCCCAATAGGTTGCTTCGAGGACCAGCGGGCCGGGCTTGGTCTTCATGCGGAACTGGAAGAAGCCGCCGCTGCGCGCATCACGTCCGTTACGGCCGCGATAGACGACCGGATAGGAGATATCGGAGGTCAGGTTGTGATCGCGCTCGGGCTGCATTTCGCCTAAGTGCATCACGTCCACCGAGCGCGCGGCGAGATCGGCGAGGCGCGCCTGCTCGGCGGCGAAGGCGACCTTCTCCTTCTCCCAGCCCGCATCGGTGAAGCGCTTGAAATAGACGGCGCTGCGCCGCTCGTAATTGCGGTAGAAGGGGCCGAAGCGCATGTCCCCCGGCCGCCCGACGCCCTGCGTCTGGAACAGGGCCTTCTCCGCCGAAACCGGATGGAAGGCGGCGAGAATGTCGCTCCCCACCAGCGCCGGCGCGGCGGCCTGGGCCTCCGGCTTGTCGGCCGGGCCGAGATCGGCGGCGAGCACCATCGGCCCGCGCAGCACGGCGATCGTGTCCGGATCGTCCGGCGTCGATTCGGCGCGCAGCTCCATCGGCAGGGTGAGGGTGATCGCATCGCCCGCCTGCCAGCGGCGCTTGACGAGGGCGTAGCCCTGCGCGCGCCGCGCCTCGATCGGCTGGCCGTTGACGGCGATCGCGGCGTTCTTCGCCCAGCCGGGCACGCGCATCGCGATCGTGAACAGGCCGGGCTTGCCGAGCTTGGCGAGCTTCAGGTTCACCACGCCGTCATAGGGATAGCCGGTCCGGAGCTCGAGCTCGGCGGCGCGCTCGGCCCATTGGGCGCGCGACGGGATGAACAGGTTGACCAGCAGCGCGTCCTTGCCCTGCCAGTAGATCGAGTCGCCGTGCTTGGAGTGGCTTTCCATGCCGGTGCCGACGCAGCACCAGAAATCGTCCGTCGGCGAAGAGAAGCCTCGCTTGGTGCCGGACATCAGCGGCGTCATGTAGGTGAACATGCTCGTCGCCGGGTTCTGGGCGGCAAGGATATGGTTGAGATGGGTGCGCTCGTAATAATCGAACAGCGCGCCGTCCGGCCGCCAGTTGAACATGTGCCGGGTGAGCTTGAGCATATTGTAGCTGTTGCAATGCTCGCAGGTCTGCTCGGTGATGTGCTTGGAGATGAGATCGGGCGTGAAGAAATATTCGCGGTCCGCGTTGCCGCCGATCACATAGCTGTGGTGCTTCGTCACCGCGTCCCAGAAGAAGCTCGCGCCCGTGCCGGGGGCCTTGCGCCCGGTCAGCTCGTGGATGCGCGCGAGGCCGATCAGCTTGGGGATCTGGGTGTTGGCGTGGAGATTGGCGAGATCGTCCTGCCTCTTTTCCAGCGGATCGAGCACCTTGTTGTCGTGGATGCGCTCGGCGACCGTCATCCACTGCTTGTCGCCGGTGCGCGCCGAAAGCTCGGCATAGCTTTCGTTCAGCCCGCCATATTCGCAGGCGAGCAGCTTCTGCATCTGCGCGTCGGAAAGGGCCGCGAACACGCGCTGGAAATAGCCGGCCAGCCCCTTCGCCACCTCGAGCGCCTGGGCGTTGCCGCACAGCTCGTTGGCGTCGAGCAGGCCCGCGAACAGCTTGTGGATGGTGTAGAGCGGGGACCAGGAGCCGTTGAGATCGAAGCCGCCCGAGCGGATGTCGCCGGCCATGACCTCGCGGAACACCTCCTCGCCGTCCGCCAGCGTGCCGTCCTTGCGCTTGCGCAGCAGCCCCGCGACATAGCCGTTGCCGCGCTTCTTCTGGCAGAGCGCCAGCTCGCTCACGATATAATCGACTCGGCGGCAGGGTTCGTCGTCGCCGGTCTGCGCGTGCATCAGCGACAAGGCCGACAGATAATGGCCGAGCGTGTGGCCGGCGATGGTGTCGCTCTCCCACCCGCCATAGACGGGCGCCTTGGCGGGAAGCCCCGCGCCGGTGCGGAAATTGTGGAGCAGCCGATCGGGCTCCAGAAACATCAGATAGCGATGGTTGGCGTTCACCGCGTCGAGGAAATGGGAAGGAAGCAGCCGCACATTCTTGAGCGGCAGCGGCGTTGGATGGGGCGGCAGCGCGTCGGCCTCCGCCTTGGAGGCGCACCCGCCGAGCCCGCTCGCCAGCGCCAGCATCCCAGCGCCGACCAGCCATTCCCGCCGCGAGCTGGTCCATTGCCGTTCCATCACCGTCTCCTTGCCTCTCGTCAGGAATACGTTATACGATTGCTCCGATAATACAAGCGGGAGATGGCGTGATGCGGGCATTTGCGGCAGCGTTGGCGGTGGCTATGGCGACGGTTTCGACGATTCCCCTGACGGCGGCCGCGGCCGCGACGGCGACGCAGGCGCAGTCCGCCGAGGACGCGCGCTTCAAGGCCATATACTCCGAGGAATGGTCCTGGCGCCAGCACCAGATGGCCGACGACGAGGATAGCGGGGATCATATCTCGGCCCATCTCCCCGATGTCGGCCCGGCGGCGCAGGCGGCCAAGCTCAGGAAATGGACCGGGGTGCTCGCCGAGCTTGACAAGCTCGATCCGGCCAAACTCTCGCCCGAGAACCGGGTGAATCTTGAGGTCTATCGCAACCAGATCGCCATGCTGCTCGGCTCGCAGCGCTACCGCGATTATGAGCGGCCGCTCAACGCCGACACCAGCTTCTGGGGCAATGTCGCCGGCACCGCCCGCCAGCATTTCAAGACCGAGCAGGATTACCGCAACTACATCAGCATGATGCGGGATATCCCGCGCTATTTCGGCCAGCAGATGGCCAACATGAAGGAGGGCGAGGCGCGCGGCTTCACCCCGCCCAAGATCACGCTGGAAGGGCGCGACGCCACGGTGACGCCGATCACCGAGGCGAAGACCCCGCAGGACAATCCCTTCTACGCGCCCTTCAAGACAATGCCGGACACCATCCCGGCGGCGACCCAGGCGCAGCTCCGCGCCGAAGCCGTGGCGGCGATCCGCGACGCGGTGGTGCCCGCGCACAAGAAGCTGCTCGCCTTCCTGCACGACGATTACATCCCCCACGCCGTCACCGCCATCGACGCCTATTCGTTGCCCGACGGCAAGGCCTATTACCAGTTCAAGATCAAGGAGTTCACCACCCTCGATCTGACGCCGCAGCAGATCCACCAGATCGGGCTCGAGGAGGTCGCCAAGATCCACCAGCAGATGCTGGACGTGATGAAGGAAGTGGGTTTCAAGGGCGATCTGCCCGCCTTCCTGACCTTCCTGCGCACCGATCCGCGCTTCTACGCCAAGACGCCGATGGAGCTGCTGAAGGACGCCGCCTGGATCGCCAAGAAGTTCGACGGCAAGGCCTCGACCTGGTTCGGCCGTCTGCCGCGCAGCCGCTTCGCCATCATCCCGGTACCCGCCGACATCGCGCCCTTCTACACCGGCGGGCGCGGCGGGCCGGGCGTCTATCTGGTCAACACCTACAACCTGCCCTCGCGCCCGCTTTATTCGCTGACCGCGCTGACCTTGCACGAAAGCGCGCCGGGTCACGCCTTCCAGATGCCGCTGGCGGCCGAGAACAAGGATTTGCCCGCGTTCCGGCGCGACACCTATATTTCCGCCTATGGCGAGGGCTGGGCGCTCTATTGCGAGAAGCTGGGCGTCGAGATGGGCATGTACGAAACGCCCTATGACCGCTTCGGCATGCTGAGCTACCAGGCGTGGCGCGCGTCGCGGCTGGTGGTGGACACCGGCATCCACGCGATGGGCTGGAGCCGCGAGCAGGCGCAGAAATATCTCCACGACAACACCGCCCTCGCCGATCACGAGATTCAGACCGAGGTGGATCGCTACATCGCCTGGCCGGGCCAGGCGCTCTCCTACTATCTCGGCGAGAAGACCATTCTCGACGAGCGCGCCAAGGCGGAGAAGGCGCTCGGCCCCAAATTCAACATCCGCGCCTTCCATGACACGGTGCTCCAGATGGGCTCGGTGCCGCTTCCGGTGCTCTCGGCCCGCATCGACCGCTTCATCGCCGAAGGCGGCAAGGGCCCCTATCCGGACGAGGAGAAGTAGGACCAACCGGGGCGATCTCTCCTGACGCTTCAGCCTGGCCATCGCGCGTGAAGATCGATTGCGTCTTGTCCTCTCTTGGTCTTGACTAGCGATCAAGACAAGGGGCCATGCCGATGATCAAAAAACTGCTGCTTCTCGCCACCGTGTTCGCCGCGCCGAGGGCGGTTTCCGCCGCGCCATCGTTCGATGTGGCAGCGGCCAAGGCGCGGATCGAGGCCGTGTTCGACAAGAATTATCCGGAGCTCGACGCGCTCTACAAGGATCTGCACGCGCATCCCGAGCTCGGCTTTCAGGAGACGCGCACCGCCGCGCTGTTGGCGGCGAAGATGCGCAAGCTCGGCTTCACCGTCACCGAGCATGTCGGCAAGACGGGGATCGTCGCGATCTACAAGAACGGACCGGGGCCGGTGGTGCTGGTCCGCACCGAGCTCGATGCGCTTCCGGTCGAGGAGAAGACAGGGCTGCCCTACGCCAGCAAGGCCAGGCAGACGACCGAGGACGGGACGCTGAGCTACGTCGCCCATGCCTGCGGGCATGACAGCCACATGGCCTGGTGGATCGGAACCGCCGAGGCGCTGCTCGCGATGAAGGATCGCTGGCACGGCACGCTGATGTTCGTGGGCCAACCCGCCGAGGAGATGATCAGCGGCGCGAAGGCGATGCTGGCGGACGGGCTCTTCACCCGCTTCCCCAAGCCCGATTACGGCTTCGCCGCCCATGTCGGGCCGACCGCGTTCGGCACGGTGAACGTGAAGCAGGGGGTGGTGACGTCCGCTTCCGACACCATCCTGATCACTTTCCGCGGCGTCGGCGCGCACGGCTCGATGCCGGACAAGAGCATCGATCCGATCGTCGAGGGCGCGCATTTCGTCACTGACGTGCAGGCGGTGATCAGCCGCCAGAAGGATCCGCAGAAGTTCGGGGTGGTGACGGTCGGCGCCTTCCAGGCGGGCACGGTGCCCAACATCATCCCCGATCATGCCGACCTCAAGCTCACGCTGCGCTCCTACGATCCGGACGTGCGCAAGCAGATCGTCGACGACGTGATCACCACCGCTAACGCCGTCGCGGCGATGGCCCATGCGCCCGCGCCTGAGATCAAACGGCCGCCCGCGGCGAGTCCGGTGGTGAACGACGATGCGTTGGCGGCGGAGACGGCGGCGGTGCTGAAGACCGCCCTCGGCGCGGACAATGTGGCGCTGGAGCCGGACTACAAGCCGGGCTGGACGGCGAGCGAGGATTATTCGGATTTCGTCGATGCCGGCATGAAGAAATCGGTCTATTTCGGCATCGGGGGTTATGATCCCAAGATGATCGCCGAATACAAGGCGGAAGGAAAGCCGCTGCCCGTCAACCATTCCCCCTATTTCGCGCCTGTCCCCGAACCCACCATACGCACCGGCGTGGAGACGCTGACGCTGGCGGTGCTGAGCGTGGCCGGGACGGGGGCGACGGAAAATTAGTTCTCCAGCCGGTCGATCGCGGGCTGGGGTTCGGTGAACCAGCGGGGGCCGGATTCGGTCATGTAGAAATGATCCTCCAGCCGCACGCCGAAGCGATCGGGAATGACGATCATCGGTTCGTTGGAGAAGCACATGCCGGCCTCCAGCGGCGTCCTGTCGCCGCGCACCAGGAAGGCGGGTTCGTGGATCGAGAGGCCGATGCCGTGGCCTGTCCGATGGGGAAGGCCGGGCAGGCGGTAGTCCGGCCCGAGGCCCGCTTTCTCCAGCACCGCGCGCGCGGCGCCGTCGACCGCTTCGCAAGGAACGCCCGGTTGCGCGGCGGCGAAGGCGGCGGCCTGCGCCTCCTTCTCCAGCGCCCAGATGGCGCGCTCCTCGTCGCTGGCCCGGCCGAAGGCGTAGGTGCGGGTGATATCCGAATGATAGCCTTCGACGCGGCAGCCGGTGTCGATCAGCACCAGATCGCCCTCGGCGAGCCGCTGGTCGCCGGGCAGGCCGTGCGGGAAGGCGGTGGCGCGGCCGAACTGGACGATGCAGAAGCTCGATCCCGCCGCCCCCAGCGCGCGGTGCGCCTCGTCGATGAAGCGCTTGACCGCGCTCGCGGCGATGCCCGGCTCAAGGATGCGCGCGGCGCGGCGATGAACCTCCAGCGTCATGCTCTTGGCCTGCTGCATCAGCGCGATCTCGGCGGGGGATTTGCGCATCCGGCAGCCGTCGATCACGGCCGAGCCGTCGACGAGCGTGACGCCGCCGGCGGCGCGGCGCAGCCGCTCGGCCATCTGGAAGCCGAGCTGGGGATCGACTGCCAGCGTGCGCGCGCCCGCAGCGCCCAACGCGTCGGCGAGCAGCGCGTGGGGGTTCTCGTCCTCCTCCCACAGCCGGATATCCGCCTCGATCTGCAGGTCAGCCTGAAGTGAACCGAGCTCGAAGCGGGGGCAGACCAGGATGGGATCGCCCTTGAGCGGGATCAGCATCGCCACCAGCCGCTCGGTGGCGGCCCAGGGCACGCCGGCGAAATAGCGCAGCGAATCGCCCGCGTTCACCAGCACCGCGTCCGCGCCCATCCGCTCGGCGAGCCCGCGGGCGCGCTCGATCCGGGCAAGATATTCCTCGCACGCGATCGGCGGCGCCTTGGCTGCCCAGGGGGAGAGGCCCGCCAGCTCCGCTTGCGCGCTCGATCCTCCGATGCTCATGCTCCCCTCCTTGCGAAACGATCCAGGTCGAACGGCGCGATGTCCATGCCGGGCCGCTCGCCCGCCGCCAGCGCCGAGACGATCTCGGCGGTGACGGGGGCGAGAGTAAGGCCCAGATGCTGATGCCCGAAAGCGTAAAGCAGGTTCCCGGCGCGGCGGCTGCGGCCGATCGCGGGCAGATAGTCGGGGAAGGTGGGACGCGCGCCCATCCACCGGCTGAAGGGGCCGCGCATCGGCAGGCCGAGCTCGGCGACGTGGTGTTCCAGCCGCTCCCATTTGGCGGGATCGGGCGGCGCATCGGGGCTCGCCAGTTCGACGAAGCTCGCCGCCTGCACCGTGTCGGCATAGCGGGTGACGATCATCGAACGATCTTCGAACACCACCGGCGGCAGGTCGGCGGGCCAGTCGTGATCGGCGCTGCGGATATGGTAGCCGCGCTCGGCTATGATCGGCGCGCGGTGGCCCATCGGCTCGATCAGCGCGCCCGAGCGGACGCCGGCGGCGAGGAGGACGATATCGGGAGCGAGGCGAGCGCCGTCGCTCAGCTCGACGGCGGCGCGCTCGCCTTCACGGACCAGCCGCGCGCGATCCCGCACGATCCGGCCGCCGGCCTGCTCCAGCGCCGTCTCCAGCGCTTCGGCGAGGCGGCTGAGATCGACGATCTGGCCGGTGTTGGTGAAGCGGATCGCGCCCGCGGGCGGGGTCTGCCCCAGCGAGAGGAGCCGCACCATCTCGTCAGCCGTGACGTCGCGCACCTCGGCCGCGCCGATCCGCGCGTTCATCCAGGCGGCGCGGCCGTGCGCGGCGCCCTCGCGCGTCTGCCACAGCACGAAATGCCCGTCCTCGCGCAGCAGGTCGGGCGCAGGGAGGGTGGGCGCGAGCCGCTTCCAGGCTGGCATCGCCTCCCTCATCAGCATCGTCAGCGCGGCGGCGCCATGCTCGAATCGCGAGTGGCGCGCGGCGGCGGCCATGCGCGCGGCGAACGGGCCCCAGCGCTTCGCCTCGCGCGGCGGCAACGCCAGCGCGCCGCCGCGCGCGAACAGCCGGGCCGGCGCAGAGCGGATCATGCTCCACGAGGCGAGCGGCTGCACCTGCTCGATCGCGATATGCCCGGCATTGCCCCAGGAGGCGGCGCGACGCTCGCGATCCTGTTCCGCCACGATGACGGCGAAGCCCCGCCGCGCCAGCGCCAGCGCGCTCGCCAGCCCCACCACGCCGCCGCCGATGACGACCGCTTCGCCGCTTTTGGCCTGCCTTGTCATGTCTGCGCCCCTAACGTATACGATATAAGGACACAACAACCCGAGCAGTCGATGGCGGCGCGTCTCTTCTTTTTCCCGTCATTGGTTTCACCGCCGCAGGATTATCCGTTGCGATCGGTTCACTCCTCGCGGCAATGTCCGTTTGACAGCGGGGGAACCGATCGATGAGTCTCGTAATTCGCACCTTGTCCGAGCAGATTTTCAATATCGTCCGTGAGCAGATCGTTTCAGGCAAGCTGCCGGTCGACCAGCCGATCCGTCAGGATGCGCTCGCCAACGAGTTGGGGGTGAGCAAAATCCCGCTGCGCGAGGCGCTGGCGCGGCTGGAGCAGGAAGGGCTGCTGGTCAGCCAGGCGAATCGCGGCTTCTTCGTGCGTGCCATGTCGGCGGAGGAGGCGGAGGAGATTTTCGCGCTCCGCCTTTCGATCGAGCCGGAGGCGGTAGCCGCCGCAGCACGTTGCGCGACCGACGAGGAACGACAGGCGGCGCAGGACGCGCTCGCCGCGCTCGACGAGGTGGCGGCATCGGGCCAGCGCAACGAGGCCGCCATGCGCAATCGCGACTTCCATACCGCGCTGGTTCGCCCCGGCGGTCGGCTGCTCACCACCCAACTTGTCGAACGGCTGCACATCCTTTCTGAACGCTATGTCCACAAGCATCTCGAGCCCGCGGGCCGCGAGCATCGCGCGCATACCGAGCACAAGCTGCTGCTCGATGCCTGGCTGACGGGCGATGCGGAGAAGGCGAAATCGCTCGCCGGCGGTCATATCGGGGGGACGTTGAACGATCTCAGAAAGCAGCTCGGCCGCTGACGTTTTTTCGTTAAGGGGGCTTGGACGATGACGATATGGGCGCTCGCGCTGGCCTTGCAGGCCGCGACGGTTCCGATGAAAGTGCCGACGCCGCCCCCGCCCGTCGCCGCGGCGCATTGGCCGACGCGCGAGGCGGATTATATCGTCCATGATTTCCGCTTCGCCGACGGCGAGGCCCTGGCGAGCGTGCGCCTGCACTACACCACGCTCGGCAAGCCCCACCGCAACGCGAAAGGCGAGATCGACAATGCGGTGATGGTGCTGCACGGCACCGGCGGCAGCGGGCACCAGTTCCTCGCGCCCCAGTTCGCGGACGAGCTTTACGGGCCCGGCCAGCCGCTCGACATCCGCAAATTCTGGGTCATCCTGCCCGACAATATCGGCCACGGCGGCTCGTCCAAGCCTTCGGACGGGCTCAGGATGCGCTTTCCGCGCTACGGCTACACCGACATGATCCATCTCCAGCACAAGCTGCTGACGGACGGCCTCGGCATCGCTCATGCGCGGCTGATCATGGGCACCTCGATGGGCTGCATGCACAGTTTCATGTGGGGCGAGATGTATCCCGATTACGCCCGCGCGCTGATGCCGCTCGCCTGCGAGCCGATCCAGATCGCGGGGCTGAACCGCATGTGGCGTCAGATGGTGATCGACGGGATTGAGGCCGATCCGGCGTGGGACGGCGGCAATTACAAGACGGAGCCGAAGGAGGGACTGCGGTTGGCGGAATCGATCCTGGTGATCGCGGGCGCCGCGCCGCTCAATTTCCAGAAGAATTATCCGACGCGAGACGCGGCGATCGCCTATGTGCGGGATCGGATCGCGAGCGCGCTCCCCAGGCTCGACGCCAACGACACCATCTATCAGTTCGATTCCTCGCGCGATTATGATCCCTGGAACGGGCTCGAGAAGATCAAGGCGCCGATGACCTGGATCAACTCGGCCGACGATTTCATCAACCCGCGCAACTTCCCCTATCCGCAGGAAGCGATGAAGCGCGTGCCTTCCTTACGTTTCCGACTCATCCCCGAATCCGCCGAAACGCACGGACACGGCACCCACACCTGGGCGAAGTTCTGGAAGCAGGATCTGGTGAACCTGCTGAAGCGGTCGGAGTGAGCACCCTTTAGCCCCTCCCCTGAAGGGGAGGGGAGATCGTCACTTCCTCGCGTGCGCCTCGTAGCTGGAGACGTGGTTCATCACGATCACCCAGCGCCCGCGCCGCTTACGGAACAGGCGGGTGTTGATGCCCTCCTGCGGGTGCCCGGGCCGCTCCAGATGATAATGGCTGATGAGCAGCGCCGCGTCCGGGCAGAGCAGGTCCACGCGCATGTCGTAGAAGTGGAGATGGCCGCGTCGTTCCGGCGCGCCGCCGTAATCGCGGATATAATGATCGAGCGTGCTCTGCCAGCCCGCCTGAATCCTGCCGCCCGAGACGAAGACCACGTCCGGATCGGCGAAGGCGCTCATATAGCCCCGGAAATCACCCCGGTTCCACGCCTGCTCCATATTCAAGACGACATGGAGGATCGCTGCTTTCTCCTGAGTCGGCGAGGCGGCGTGCGCGGCCGCCGGAGCGGCCAGCGCCAGCGCGGCGGCGAGCGCCCTCATTCCACCGGCGTCGGCACGACCGATACCGCATCGCGCGCCAGCAGGCTGCGCGAGCGGCCGTAGAGCGCATAGACCACCAGCCCGATCAGGTTCCAGCACACGAAGCGCACCAGCGTCTTCTCCGGCAGGCTGATCAGTAGGTAGGCGCAGCCCACGATCGCCAGCGTGCCGACTAGATAGGGGGCCGGGCAGCGGAAGATGCGGGTGATCTCCGGCGCGCGGCGGCGCAGGATCATCATGCACGCGCCCACCGCGATGAAGGCGATCAGCGTGCCGGCGTTCGCCAGCTCGGCGATTTCGCCCACGTCGAAGAAGGCGGCGATCAAAGAGACGAACAGGCCGGTGATCCCCGTCACCAGCACCGGCGTGCCCTTGCGCTTCGAGACGTTAGCGAGCGCGCCGGGCAGCAGGCCGTCGCGCGCCATGACGAAGAAGATGCGGCTCTGCCCGTACATCATCACCAGGATGACCGAGGGCAGCGCCACCAGCGCGGCGCCGGCCACCACCCAACTCGTCACCGGATGACCCAGCACGCGCAGCGCCAGCGCCAGCGGCTCGGGCGAGCCGCCGAGCGTGGTGTAGGAAACCGCGCCCACCGCAGCGATCGCGACGAGGATGTAGATGGTGGTGGAAACCGCCATCGATCCGATGATGCCGATCTTGAGGTCGCGGCCCGGATTCTTGGCCTCCTCCGCCGAGGTCGCCACCGCGTCGAAGCCGTAGAAGGCGAAGAACACGATCGCTGCCGCCGCCATCACGCCGCGTTTCTCGCCCAGCTCGAAATGGCTGCCGAAACCGTAGGGCATGAAGGGATGGAGATTGTCGGAATTGAAATAGGGGAACACCACCACCACGAACACGCCGAGCGCGGCGAGCTTGATGATGACGAGCAGGATGTTGACCGTCGCGCTTTCCCGCGTGCCGGCCATCAGCATGCCGGCGATCGTCATCGCCACCAGCACGGCGGGCAGATTGATGATCCCGCCCGCGTGCGGACCCGCCAGAAGCCATTGCGGCGGATGTACGCCGGCGGATTCGATCAGGCCGACCAGATAGCCGGACCAGCCGACCGCCACGCCCGAACAGGCGAGGGAATATTCGAGGATCAGGCTCCAGCCTACGATCCAGGCGATCGTCTCGCCCAGCACCGAATAGGTATAGGTATAGGCGCTGCCCGCCGTCGGGATCATGGTGGCGAGCTCGGCATAAGCGAGCGCCGCGCAGGCGCAGACCGCGCCGGCGATGGCGAAGGCCAGGATCACCGCCGGCCCGGCGCGGTCCGCGCCCACGCCGGTCAGCGTGTAGATGCCCGTGCCCACGATCGCGCCGACGCCCAGCGCGATCAGATGCGGCCAGGAAAGAGTGGGTTTCAGGCGATGGGCGGCGTCCGCCCCTTCACGTTGGATAGGCTTGATCCGCCCGAGCACTCCCATTCACCCACTCCTGCATATTTTCTGTTGCTTATGTGACCGAGAAACCGGCCCAGAACGGATCCTCGCGATCGATCCAGATGGTGTTGAATCCCGTGGCGATCGCCGATCCTTCGATGGACGGGATGATAGCGGGCACGCCGCCCAGGTCCACCGCTTCCTCGACGCGGCCGATGAAACGGCTGCCGATATAGCTTTCGTGGACGAAGCGGTCGCCCACCTTGAGCCGGCCCTTGGCGACCAGATGCGCCATGCGCGCCGAAGTGCCGGTGCCGCAGGGGCTGCGGTCGATCGCGCGCTCCCCGTAGAAGACGGCGTTGCGGGCGTCCGCGCCCTCGCCCTTGGGCTTGTCCGCCCACAGAACATGGGTGACGCCGCGGATGCGATCGTCGATCGGATGCACCGGCTCGATCGCTTCCCGCATCAGCGCGCGCACCCGCCGGCTCAGCTCGACGATGCGCGAGGCGCCGAGATCGTCGAGCCCGGTATAGGCGCCCTGCGGCTCGATGATCGCGTAATAATTGCCGCCATAGGCGATATCGACGCTGAGCGGGCCGAGGCCCGGCACGTCGATCCGCACATCCTCGGCCGCGAGATAGGCGGGCACGTTGCGGATGCGCACCCAGCGGACCCGATTGCCTTCCGCGCCATATTCGATGTCGATCAGGCCGGCCGGAACCTCAATGCGGAGCGCGCCGGGCTCGCGCGGATTGATGAGCCCGTTCTCCAGCCCGAACGTCACCATGCCGATCGTGCCGTGGCCGCACATCGGCAGGCAGCCCGAGGTTTCGATGAACAGAATGCCGCAATCGGCGTCCTCGCGGGTCGGCGGATAAAGGAAACCGCCGGACATCATGTCATGCCCGCGCGGCTCGAAGCACAATCCGGTGCGGATCCAGTCGAAACGGGCGAGGAAATCCTGCCGCCGCTCGATCATGCTGCCGCCTTTCAGCAGCGGCGCCCCGCCCGCCACGAGGCGGACGGGGTTACCGGCGGTGTGGCCGTCGATGCAGAAGAAAGTGTGGCGCATGGCCCCTCCCGCTTCAGGCCGCCTTGGCCTTGCGCTTGCTCGGCTGCGTCGCCGCCGCCTGCTCCACCCAGGCGATCACATCGGCGCGACGCTGGCCCGAGAGCGGCAGGCGCGGCATGCGGACATATTCGCTGCCGCGGCCCATGATCGTTTCGGCGAGCTTGATCGACTGGACGAGATCGTGCTCGGCGTCGAGGTGGAGGAGCGGCATGAACCAGCGATAGATTTCGCGCGCTTCCTCCCAGTTGCCCTCATAGGCCGCGGCGACGAGGCGGACCGATTCGCGCGGGAAGGCGCTGGTCAGGCCCGAAACCCAGCCGGACGCGCCCAGCATCAGCCCTTCGAGCGCCACGTCGTCCAGGCCTGCCATCACCGTGTAGCGATCGCCGAAGCGGTTGAAGATGTCGGTGAAGCGGCGCGGATCGGGCGCGCTTTCCTTGACCGCGACGATGTTCTTCACGTCCGAAAGCGCCTCGAGCGTCTCGAAATCGACGTCCACCCGGTAGGCGGGCGGGTTGTTGTAGAGCATGATCGGCAGCGAGGTCGCCTCGGCCACCGCCCGGAAATGCGCCTGCAACTCCTCCGGCTTGGGCACATAGACCATCGCGGGGAGCAGCATCAGCGCATCGACGCCGATCTTCTCGGCATCCCTGGCGTACTGAATGGCGCGATCGGTGGTGAACTCGGAAACGCCGGCGACCAGCGGCACGCGGCCGCCCACCGCCTCGACCGCCCCGGCGAGCACGCGACGCTTCTCGTCCGGCTCGAGCGAATTGTTCTCGCCGCAGGTGCCGAGCAGGATCAGTCCCGTCACCCCGTCATCGACCAGCGCCGTCTGCACCTTCTGCGTCGCGTCGATATCGAGCGACAAATCCGGCGCGAACTGGGTAGTGACAGCGGGATACACCCCCGTCCACAGGGCAGGCGAAACGGTCATTGCGTGCGGCTCCTTCGTATTGCTTGTGTTTCGTATACGGTATTCCAATCAAGGGCAATGACAAAGTGCGATGGAGACGCCGAGCCGCATGTCCCGCCGGATCAGGCGAGTAGCGAAGGGCCGATCGCATCGATGCTGGTTATGCCGGTGAGCGCCATCGCGAACGCATTTCGCTCTCGAATAACCGGAGCAGGTGGCCATCCGTAGCGCGGTTTGCCGAACATCTGGAATGGGGGCCGCAGCGGTCCGCGTGGACCCGAGAGGACGAGGGCGTCGCGATAGCGCGCGGGGCGTCGGCAGATCGACGGTGAACATCAGCTTCCGCATTCGCGTGCAGCGCGATCAGGTCGCGCATGAAGGGACGGTCTTTCGGCGCAGCGTCTCCTCCGCATAGGCGCCGCCGCCGTCGGCATATCGAACCAGGAAGCGCGGCACCCGCCGCCGCGCGGCCTCCCGGAAATCGAGGGAAGGAGACGATCATGCCGTTTGCCTCTTTCCCTGCCCGATCCCCTCAGGCCGCCGTCATCTCGGCATACCAGCGATCATTGAATACCGTGTCCAAATAGCGTTCGCCGGGATCGCAGAGCAGCGTGACGATGCTCCCCGTCTCGCCCGCCGCCGCCATTTCGGCCGCGATCGTTTGCACTCCGACCATATTGGTTCCGGTCGAAGGGCCGACGCGGCGGCCGAGATCGGCCGAAAGCTCGCGCGCGGCGCGGAAACTGTCGGCGTCCTTCACCTCGATCATACGGTCTATGACGTGAGGCTGGAAGCTGGGCTCGACGCGCGGCCGCCCGATCCCCTCGATGCGACTGCCGCGGCCGACGAGATCGGTGCGTCCCGTCCGCCAGGCTTCGGCGAACACCGATCCTTCGGGATCGACCACGGCGAGACGGGTGCGTCGGCAGCAGGCGCGCCGGTAACGGATATAGCGCCCGATCGTCGCCGAGGTGCCGCCGGTGCCGGCCCCCACCACGATCCAAGCAGGGATCGGATGCTGCTCGCTCGCCATCTGCTCGAAGATGGATTCGGCGATATTATTGTTGCCGCGCCAATCGGTGGCGCGCTCGGCGTAGGTGAACTGGTCCATATAATGGCCGCCGGCGCGCGCCGCGAGTTCGGCCGCTTCCTTGTAGATGTCGGTTGCGGGAACGGGGTGGCATTCGCCGCCCAGCCGCTCGATCTCGGCGAGCTTGGCGGGCGCGGTCTTCTCCGGCACCACCGCGATGAAGCGCAGGCCCAGCAGCCGTGCGAAATAGGCTTCCGAAATCGCGGTCGAGCCCGAGGAGGCTTCGATGATCGGCGTCTCCGGTCCGATCCAGCCGTTGCACAGGCCGTAGAGGAACAGCGAGCGGGCGAGCCGGTGCTTCAGCGATCCCGAGGGATGGCTGGATTCGTCCTTCAGATAGATGTCGACGCCGGCGTGGAGCGGCTGCGGCATCTTGACGAGATGGGTGTCAGCGGAGCGGGTGCGATCGGCCTCGATCTCGCCGATCGCCCAGTCCAGCCAGTCGCGGCAGCGGAGGTTCGGGCCAAGCTGGGTCATGGCGCAAGGCCTAGCCCAACCGGCGGATCGGCTCCACCGCAAATGCCGGGATATTGACCCAGGTTGTTGGTGCGATTGTCCGCTCGCCCCTAGCCATGACCCTCGATCGCGGGGGTATGCGCATGGCGTCCAGTCTCACCAACCGGCATGTGCTGATCGTCGAGGACGAATATTTCATCGCGGACGATATGGCGCAGGCCCTCGATGCGGCCGGAGCCACAGTCATAGGCCCATTCGGAAAGCTGGGCGAGGTGATCGCCGCGCTCGATGCGAAGTCGGTCGATTGCGCCATTCTCGACATCAATCTGCGCGGTGAGGAGAGTTATCCGGTCGCCCACGCCCTGCGGAGGCGCGGCGTGCCGTTCGTGTTCGCCAGCGGCTATGATCCAGCGGCGATCGAAGCCGGGTTCGCCGACGTTCCGCTGTTTCAGAAGCCGCTGGAGATCGCGCGCGTCATCGGTGCGGTGGCGCGCATGTGCGGCGAGAGGAAAGGGGCCTCTCGGCCTCAGGCGTCCGGCTCGCGCTCGATATCCGCGCCTACGGCGGAAAGCTTCTCCTCCAGCCGCTCATAGCCGCGATCGAGGTGATAGACGCGGTGGACACGGGTTTCCTTCTCGGCGGCGAGGCCGGCTAGGACGAGGCTCATCGACGCGCGCAGGTCGGTCGCCATCACTTCCGCGCCGATCAGCCTGTCCACCCCGCGCACCACCGCCGCGCGGCCGCGCACCTGGATGTCCGCGCCCATGCGCGCAAGCTCGGGAACATGCATGTAGCGGTTCTCGAAGATTGTCTCGGTCAGCACGGAAGCGCCGTCCGCCAGCGCCAGCATCGCCATGAACTGCGCCTGCATGTCGGTGGGGAAAGCCGGATAGGGCGCGGTGGAAAGGGTGAGCGGGCGGAGCTTGCCGTCGGCGGCGACGCGCACGCCGCCATCGCTTTCATGCACCTCCAGCCCCGCCTCGCGCAGCCCGGCGAGGATCGCCGTCATGTCGCTCGCGCGCGCGCCGGCCAACTCCAGCTCGCCGCCGGTGATCGCGGCGGCGCAGGCGTAGCTGCCCGCCTCGATGCGATCGGGCATGACCTCGTAATCCGCGCCGTGGAGACGCTGCTGGCCGTGGACGATCAGCCGCTCCGTGCCGATCCCCTCGATCGCAGCGCCCATCGCGACGAGGCAGCGGCACAGATCGACGATCTCGGGCTCGCGCGCCGCATTGTCGATCACCGTCTCGCCGGTGGCGATGCTGGCCGCCATCAGCGCATTCTCGGTCGCGCCCACCGAGACGATCGGGAACACGATCGAGCCGCCGCGCAAGCCGCCTTCGGGCGCCGACGCCTTCACATAGCCGGCCGCGATCTCGATATTCGCGCCCAGCGCCTCCAGCGCCTTCAGGTGAAGATCGATCGGGCGGTTGCCGATCGCGCAGCCGCCGGGCAGCGACACGGTCGCCTCGCCCATGCGCGCGATCAGCGGCCCCAGCATCAGGATGGAGGCGCGCATCTTGCGGACGAAATCATAGGGCGCGACGGTGGAGGTGATCCGCTTGGCGTCCAGCGTCATGGTGCGGCCGAACTGATCGGGGCTCGATCCCGCGATCGCGGTGGAGACGCCCATGCCGTTCAGAAGATGGCCGAAACCGTCGACATCGGCGAGGCGCGGCAGGTTGCGCAGGGTCAGCGGCTGATCGGTGAGGATCGCGCAAGGCAGCAGGGTGAGCGCCGCGTTCTTGGCGCCCGAGATCGGAAGTCGGCCGGAAAGGCGGCGGCCGCCGCGGATGACGATCCTGTCCATGAAGGCTTCCTAGGCGATCCCGCGCCCCAGGCAAGCGCAGAGCCCCAAGCCGCTGAATATTGATCGTTGTTAGCGCGCAATGGATCGCTTTCGCCTTAGAGAAAGGGCCGCCCATCGGGGGGCAAGGCGGAGGATCAGTGTCTCAAGGCAGTCTGGCGGATCGGCTCGGCCGATACGTGAATCTGGTCGATTCCGAACGCGAGGCTCTGGCCGCGTTGGGGGAGAGCGAACGCGCGGTATCGCGCGGCGCGATGCTGCGCCCCGAGCAGGCGGCGGCGCGCGAGCTCTATATCGTTCGCTCCGGCTGGCTCTATTCCAGCTTGCTGATGGCGGATGGACGACGCCAGGTGTTCAGTCTGCACCTCCCGGGCGAGTTCGCCGGATCGGCCGCGCTGGCGTTCGAGCGCGCGCCCTTCGCACTGGTCGCCGTTACCGATGCGGTGGTGGCGGTGATCGACAAGCTCGCGATCCGCTCCCTGTTCGAGCACCAGCCGCGTCTCGCCATGCTGCTGGCCATGCTGGGCCAGGCCGAGCGGGTGGCGCTTTACGACAGGCTCGCCTCGATCGGCCGCACCTCGGCCAAGGCGCGGGTGGCGGCGCTGATCTGCGATATTCTCCACAGGCTGCGCGGCGCGGGCGAATCGGTGAAGGACGGGGTGCCGATGCCGCTGACCCAGGAAGAGATCGGCGACGCCACCGGGCTCACCGCCGTCCACGTCAACCGGATGATGCGCCGCCTCGCCGACGAAGGGCTGATCGCCCGCACCAACGGCCGGATTCGCATCCTCGACGAAGCCGGCCTCGCCGCCATCGCCCACCATGTCGATCGCTTCACGGCTGTAGATACAAGCTGGCTGCCCCCGCCGAGGAAGTAGAGATGCTCCCCGGAAAAACAATGGAATGTGCTCCTGCTTTCGTAGGAGCACATGACCTGAATTAGCCCACCAACCCCTCGTTCGCCTCGCCGCCCGGATAGGCGAGGAGCAGGTCGATGCCGTCCCGAAGCTCGATCGGCACGGCGCTGTCGGCGAGCCAGACGCCGCCGGGCGCGATCGGCTGGCCGTCGAGCGTGCCTTCGCCCTTCAGCGGCACCAGCCAGACCGGCCGCTCTTTCGAGGCGCAGAGCGTGCCTGCGCGCGGGCTGGTCCAGCGTTCGGCGACGAACGCGCCCTGGGCGGCGAGCAGGCGGCGGCCGGGGGCCAGGTCGCGCGGCTGGAAGGGGGCGACATAGGGCACCGGATCGGCGACCGCGACCGCATCATCGACGTGCAGCTCGCGATCGCTGCCATAATCATAGAGCCGATAGGTGCAGTCGACATTCTGCTGGAGCTCGACCAGCACCAGCCCCGGCCCGATCGCGTGGATCGTGCCGGCGGGCGAATACCAGAACTGGTCCGCCTTCACTGCCTTCCAATCGAGCAGATCCTCGATCGAGCCGTCGAGCGCGGCGGCGCGCAGTTCGTCCTTGGTCATCGGCTCCAGCGTGCCGAGCGCGATGGTGGCGTGCGGTTCGGCGGCGAGGATCTGCCACGCCTCGCTCTTGCCGCGTTCATAACCGTGGGCGCGGGCGTAATCGTCGGTCGGGTGGACCTGCACCGAAAGCTTGTCGGAGGTGAAGAGATATTTGACGAGCAGGGCGGGATCGTCCTCCCCCGCCCCCTTGGGCGCCTGGAACCAGATCTCGCCGACCGGCGCGCCGCCTTCGGGCACATCCTCGAAGCCGGGCCAGAGATCGCGGCGGCCCCAGGGCTTCTCGACGCGCTTGGTCTCCAGATGAAGGACGGGCATGAAAATCTCCTGATGAACATCCGGCAGCTTTCGAACGTCCTTAGCCCTTATGCGTTTCGTGGGCATCCTCAAGCGTCTGGTCGGGCTCGCCCTGCTCGCGGCGGTGACGCTGGCGGGCTGGAAGCTGGCGCGCGAGCAACCGCAGGATTTGCCGTGGACGAGCCTCGATCTGCGCCGCCCCGCCGGATTGTTCACCGGCCGTAAGATCGTGAGGCTCCGCGACAAGCCGGCACGATGCCGGGCGCTGCTCGCCCCAGCTGGGATAGAGGATCGCGCCGCCCCTCCAGTGAACGGCCCCGGCGTCTGCGGCTATGCCGACGGCGAGCGTCTCGAAAAAGCAGGCGCGCGGACCATCGCCTATCATCCGGGCGTGACGGTGAGCTGCCCGGTCGATGCCGCGCTGCTGCTGTGGGAACGCGACGTGCTCCAGCCCGCCGCGATGCGCCTGTTCGGCTCGCGCGTGGTCCGGATCGACGATTACGGCAGCTATAATTGCCGCCGCATCAACGGGCGCGAAGGCGGCCCCTGGAGCGAGCACGCCACCGCCGATGCGATCGACATCGCCGGCTTCCGTCTCGCCGACGGCATGCGGATCAGCGTCGCGGCGAATTGGTCGGGCAAAGACCGGAAAGCGGTATTTCTCCACCAGGCGCGCAACGGCGCGTGCCCGCTGTTCGCGACCGTGCTCTCACCCGATTACAACGCGCTCCACCACGATCATCTCCACCTCGATCAGGCGGAGCGCGGCGCGTTCGGTTGGCGGGCGTGCCGATGAGCGGCTCTCCGTCAGTTGGCTGTGCGCAAGTCTACCTTGTCGACCCACTCGGGAAAGAAGGCCGGTTCGCGCGCCGACCAGCCCGCGGCGGTGGCGGCCGCCTCGCTGATCGACTGGAGCAGCTTGCGCCGGCGTTCCGGGTGGAGATGCGGCAGGGCGGCGGCGGCGCAGAAGGCGCCGGGCAGCCACGGCCGGATCGGCGCGCCGAGCAGCCGCTCGTAAAGGAAGCGGTAAGGGCCGAAGCCGCTCAGCCGATCCTGCCCGAGATCGAAGGCGGAAAGGGTGACGAGCGGGGCCATGAAGGGCTCCATTGCGTCGAGGCCGCTATCCTCCGGGATCAGCCGGCGGATTTCATCCAGACGATCGTAAAGGCGGATCTGCGCGCGGATGCTCGCCGCCTCCACCACGTCGCGCGACCAGCGGCCGAGCGGATCGTCCCTCAGCAGGCCAATATCCAGCGACCGCCTGATGTATCGCTGCGTCGCGGCGGAGAAGGTGGCGAACTCCTTCATCTCCGCCAATGTCATCGCGCCGTCCGCCGGCCTTGCCTGTGTACCCATCGCTCTATCCCCACGCTCCATTCGCAGAGATAATAAGCCGACGCATCTTACCGCAGGCTTAACTATCCCCGCGCCCCGGCAAGGATCGAAGCATGAAGGCTGTTGCGGCGCAACATCCGCACGCGAAAAGCTGTGGATAAGCGGAAAATGCTTCGCGGGGTGTGGCGCAGGGGACTCAGGCGAAGGCGTGCTCAGCCCGAACGCCGCCGCTCCTTCTCCTTCTCCGCCTCCTCGTCATAGCCGGAGGAGGAGGCGGGTTCGCCCGATCCGGGCTGGGTGTTGGAGGGCGGATCGGAGCTGGGGAACGTCTCGTCGAGGCCGATATCGAGCTGGGCGTCGGGATCGGAGGGATCGCGCGCGAGCTTCTCGTCGTCGCTCGCATCATGCGCGGTGCGGACCTTGGGCATGGGCGGCGTATCCTTGTGCGGATCGGGCGGCGCGACCGAGATATCCTCGTCGAGCGTCGCCTTGTCGGCCGGGGCGCCGTTCTGGGGCTTGGTGTCGTCCATGCTCCGTCTCCTTCGGAGGAGATTCAACAACCGTGATCGAACGGCGTTCCGTTGCGACGCGGCCCTGTATTTCGCCTGCGCGTTTCGGCTAAGGGCGCGCGCATGAATGATCCGCTGACGATCCGCCGCCTGTACGGCCGCCGCCAGGGCCATGCGCTGCGTTCCGGCCAGCAGGCGCTGGTAGAGGAATTGCTCCCCCGTCTCGCCTTCCCCGAAGAAGGGCCGGTCGACGCGCGCGCGCTGTTCGGGGAGGATCGGCCGCTGGCGATCGAGATCGGCTTCGGCAAAGGCGAGCATATGGCCCGGCAGGCGGCATGGGCGCCGGATATGGGCTTCATCGGCTGCGAGCCCTTCCTGGACGGCATGGTCGGCGCGCTGGCGCAGGTGCGCGAGCGCGGGCTCGCCAATGTCCGCCTCCATCTCGGCGACGCGATCGATGTGCTGGAGCGCCTGTCGGAGCGGAGCCTGGACCGCGCCTGGCTGCTTCATCCCGATCCCTGGCCCAAGGCGCGCCACGCCAAGCGCCGCTTCATGAACGCCGGGCCGATCGCGCTGCTCGCCTCGCGGATGAAGCCGGGCGGCGAGTTCCGCTTCGGCACCGATCATCCGGTCTATTGCCGCTGGGCGATGATGGTGATGGGGGAGCGTCCGGAGTTCGAGTGGCTGGCGGACAACCCGCGCGACTTCCTCGTCCGCCCCGACGACTGGCCCGAGACCCGCTATGAGGCCAAGGCGCGCGCCAAGGGCCATGAGGTCTGGTATTTCCGCTACCGCCGCACCGACGCGCCCGCCCGCTTGCCCGAAGCGGCCGCCGCATGACGGCGCGGGCGCGACGCCACGGCCCGCTCGATCGCGCCCGCATCCTCGTCCGCCGGCATGGGCCGACCGCGCCCGTGTGGCGCAAGCGCGCGGCGATCCTGTCCGGCGCGGTGGCGCTGGGGCTGATCGCGCTGCTCTTCGCGGACATCGCCAACCGGGCCAACGACGTGTTCCTGCGGCTCTATCATCTCGCATGGTGGTCGCCGCTGATCGTGACGCCGGCGGGCTTCGCCGCGCTCGCATGGTTCACCCGGCGGACCGCGCCGGACGCGCGCGGATCGGGCATCCCGCAGATCATCGCGGCGCGCCACGATCCCGAAGGCGCGATGAAGGCGCTGGCCTCGGCGAAGACGGCGGCCGTCAAGTTCGCGATCACGATCGGCGGGCTGCTGGTCGGCGGGTCGGTGGGGCGCGAAGGTCCGACCGTGCAGATCTCGGCGACGATCATGGCTTATGCCCATAAGCTGTTCCGGGCGCCGTTGCGCGCCTCGGTGATGGTGGCGGGCGGCGCGGCGGGCGTGGCGGCGGCGTTCAACACGCCGATCGCCGGCGTCACCTTCGCGATCGAGGAACTGGCCGCGGCTTATGAGCAGCGCATGACCTTGCTGGTGATGACGGCCGTGCTGATCTCCGGCATGGTCAGCCTCGGGCTCAACGGCGACTATATCTATTTCGGCGCGATGCGGGATACGCTGCCGCTTAAGGAAGCGATCGTGGCGACGCCCGTGGCGGGCGTGGTCGGCGGCCTGGCGGGCGGCCTGTTCGCGCGGCTGATGCTCGATTTCGGGCGATCGGGCGCGAAGGCGCTCGTCTGGCTGCGCGCCCGGCCGCTGATGACGGCGCTGGTGATGGGCTGCATCGTGGCCGTGCTCGGCTGCGCGACCGGGCTCACCTGGGGCACCGGCTATCAGCCCGCGCGGCTCATCATCATCGGCGCCAAGGCCCCGATCTGGTTCGGCCCGGCCAAGTTCGCGACCACGCTGGCCACCTCGCTCTCGGGCCTGCCGGGCGGCATCTTCGCGCCCTCGCTCGCCGCCGGCGCGGGCTTCGGCGAGCTGCTCCGTCCGCTGTTCCCGGCCGCGCCGGTGGGCTGCATCGTGCTGCTCGGCATGGCGGGCTACTTCACCGGCGTGGTGCGCGCGCCTTTGACCGCTGTGGTCATCATCTCGGAGGCGACCGCCAGCCACGGCCTATTGCTGCCGCTCCTCGCCACCGCGCTGATTGCCGATTGGGTGAGTGCCTTCGTGTGCCGGGAGCGGCTGTATCACGGGCTGTCGAAAGCGTTTCTGGCGGGGGAGAAAGGGCTTCCCGAGATCAGCCAAGATCAAACAACTGCACAGTAGTCCTTTCGTCATTACGAGCGTAGCGAAGCAATCCAGTCCGGCGTCTCTGGATTGCTTCGTCGCTGCGCTCCTCGCAATGACGATGCGGGTCAATAAACCTTGATCCGCGCGCGCCGCAGCGTGCGATCCTCCAGCGAATAATAGAGGAAGGGCCCGTCCGGCCCGTCCACCAGCGACGCGGCGAAGGCAATGTCGGTAGCGGTGCGGTCCTTGGGCGGGGGCGGCATGATCAGCGGCTCGATGCCGCGATCGCTAACGGTGCGGTAATCGGGCGAGAAGCTGATCCAGCCGATCCGCCAGCGCGCGTCCACCGTCGCGCCGTTGTAGAACATCACCGGATCCATTCCCGGACGATCGAGGATCGGGCCGGTGGAGAGGTGCCAATTATCCCACCCGTCCTCGCGGATATCGAAGGGGTCGGCGACGCTGATCCACGGCCCGCGCGGCGTTTCCGAGACGGCGAGGCCGATGCGCGAGGCGTTGTTACGGGCATATTCGTAGAACAGCCGCCAAGTGCCGTCGGACGCGCGGGCGAGCGTCGCCTCCTTGATATTGCCTTCGCCCTCGGGCGCGCGGAGCGCCACGGCGCGCTTGCTGAGATGGAGCTCGTCCGGCCCTTCGGCGACCAGCATCGATCCCTGGCCGTTCTTGTCCACGCCGGTGAAGAAAACGAGGCAGCCATGCTCGTCGATATAGACGGTGGGGTCTTCCACCCCCGCCTCGTCCACCGCTTCCGGGCCGGGGGTGATGGCGGGGGTGGGCTCCATCAGGAAACGCAGCCCGTCCTCCGAACATCCCGCCCAGATCAGGCCGCTCGGCACGCCGTCGCGCGGCACCGCGCGCACCAGCATCTGAAGCCCCGGCCGACTGTGGAAGACGCTGCCGTCGCCCCGCCAGACATAGGGGCTCATGAAATCCATCGCCATCAGATCGGACGGGCCGTCCAGCAGCACCTGCTCGATGGCGTGGATGGCGAAATCGACCATCAGATCACGCCCCCTGCGCGTCGACCAGGCTCAAGCCGCCGTCGATCACCATTGACGCGCCGGTGATGTAACCCGCTTTCTCCGAAAGCAGGAAAGCGACGAGCTCGGCCACCTCCTCAGGCTGGCCGGCGCGGCCCCAAGGAATGTGCGCTTCCGCCTTCTCGCGATAGGCGGCGTCATGCTCAGCCTTCGCGTTCATGGGGGTGAGGATCATGCCGGGCGCGACATCGTTGACGGCGATGTTGCGAGGCGCGAGCTCCAGCGCCAGCGTGCGGGTGAACTGCCTGAGGCCGCCCTTGGCCGAGGTATAATCCGCCCCGCCCTGGCGCGGCGCGAACTCGTGGATCGAGCTGATATTGACGATCCGGCCGGTCTGGCTCTCGGCGAGCCCGCGTACGAAGCGGCGGCAGGTCAGGAAGCAGCCGACCAGATCGGCCGAGAGTAGCTTGCGGAGCTGGTGCAGCTCCATGTCCTTCACCCGCACGCCGCTCATGTTGAGCCCGGCCGAGTTGACCAGCCGGTTGACGGTCCCGAACGCCTTCTCGGCCGCCTCGAACAGCGATTCGACCGAAGGCTCGTCGGCCACGTCGGTCTGGTGGACGATCGCCTCGCCGCCCGCCTGCCGCACCTCCTTCGCCACGCCCTCGGCGGCGTCATGATCGTCATAATAGGTGACGACGACGCACGCGCCTTCCTGCCCCAGCCGCCGCGCGCAGGCCGCGCCGATGCCCGATTCCCCACCGGTGACGATCGCTACCGGCTTCGCTGTATCGTCGCTCATTTTCGGCCCTTCGGTGTCAGCTTGAGGAGACGGCCGCCGTCCTCATCCTCGATCAGCCACAAGGCGCCGTACGGCCCGACGGCGACGTCCCGGATGCGATGGCCCATGTCCCAGCGCTCCGCCTCGTTCGCGCCGCCCTTGCCGTCGAATTTGATGCGGACCAGCGATTGCGAGGCGAGGCCGCCGGTGAAGGCCGATCCCTTCCACTGCGGAAACAGGTTCTTCTCGTAGAAGGCGAGACCGGTGGGCGCGATCACCGGGTTCCAATAGACCACCGGCGGCACGAACTCGGGATGGGTATCGTGCCGGGGGATCGGCACGCCGTCATAGTTGATGCCGTTGGAGACGATCGGCCAGCCGTAATTCTTGCCGGGCTTCAATAGATTGAGCTCGTCGCCGCCCTTCGGCCCCATCTCGATCTCCCACAGCCTTCCCTGCGGATCGAAGGCGAGGCCGTAGGGATTGCGATGGCCGGTGGTCCAGGTTTCGGCGGGGGTGAGATTCGGCCCCGGCAGCTTGACGGTGCGGCCCTTCGCCTTCTTCGCCGCCTCGGTGTCCTTGGGCGGATCGATGACGGTCACGGTGGTGGAGCCGGTCTTGCCCGCCCAGGGATTGCCCGGCGCGGGCTTGCCGTCGAGCGTCAGCCGCAGGATCTTGCCGAGCGCCTGGTTGGGATCCTGCGCGGGCGTGAAGCGCTGGCGCTCACCGGACGAGAGGAACAGATATTTGCCGTCCGGCGAGAAGGTGACGATGCCGCCGAACTGGCCGCCCTCGCCCTTGGGCAACTGCCGCCAGATGACCTTCAGCCCATCCAGCCGGAAACCTTTGGCGTTCCCGATCAGATGCGCGCGGGCGAGCGCGAGGCTGCTGCCGCCCTCGCCCGGCTCCGAATAGGTCAGATAGATGCTGTGATCGCGCGCATAGGTGGGGCCCACCGCCACGTCGAGCAGCCCACCCTGGCCTTCGTAATGGACCTCAGGCACGCCCGCGACCTCGAACTTCCTCTTGCCGTCCGGCGAGACGATCCAGAGATGCCCCGGCTTCTCGGTGACGAGCAGCGAGCCCGAAGGCAGGAAGGCGATCGCCCAGGGATAATCGAAGGTGGCGATCGTGGTTTCGATGAAGGGCTTGTTCGGATTGGGCTTGTCGTGCCCGGCATTGATTTCGGCGACGGCGGGGAGGGCGAGGAGGGCGGCGAGGGTGAAGGCGATCGTGAGGCGCATCGGCTAGGCTCCCGGACAAAGGACCCGTCCCGCAAACGCGGCGGACGGTTTCGCGTTGCATCCTGCTCGCTTGCCGGGCGACGGAAAAGCGACTATATCGCTCCCGCCTTCTCGACATTGGAAACTTTGCCGAGGCTGGTCCCGACCGGGGCCGGCTGGAAGGCGCTCAACCTGTGCCCGAAGGATCGCATGACGGATATCGCGGAACTCACCCGGCTCATTGAACCCGAAGCCAAGGCGCTCGGGCTCGATCTGGTGCGCGTGACGATGTTCGGCGGCAAATCCGATCCCACCCTCCAGGTGATGGCCGAGCGGCCGGATACGCGCCAGCTCGATCTCGCCGATTGCGAGGCGCTGTCCCGCCGCCTCTCCGATGTCCTCGACTCCGCCGATCCGATTCCGGACGCCTATCGGCTGGAGGTCTCCTCGCCCGGCATCGACCGGCCGCTCACCCGTGAAGCCGATTTCGCCGACTGGGCCGGCTTCGACGCACGCATCCGCCTCGCCGAGCCGATCGAGGGGCGCAAGCAGCTCGACGGCCGCATTCTCGGCATCGAGGACGACATCATAAGCGTCACGCTCGCCAAGGGCGGCGAGACGTTCCGTTTTCCCTTTTCCGCCGTCGCATCGGCCAAGCTGCTCTTGACCGACGCGCTCATCAAGGCCACCGCGCCGCTTTCGACCGAAGGCGCGGATTCTATCGTGAAGGAAGGATAAGCCCCGTGGCCACCGCCGTTTCCGCCAACAAGGCAGAACTCCTCGCCATCGCCGACTCGGTCGCGCGCGAGAAGCTGATCGATCGCGAGATCGTGATCGAGGCGATGGAAGACGCCATCCAGCGCGCCGCCAAGACCCGCTACGGTGCCGAGAACGACATCCGCGCCAAGATCGACCCCAAGAGCGGCGACCTGCGCCTGTGGCGCGTCGTCGAGGTGGTCGAGCAGGTCGACAATTATTTCACCCAGGTCTCGGTGGCGGACGCCGAGAAGCTCCAGCCGGGCGCGGCGATCGGAGACTTCATCGTCGATCCGCTTCCCCCGATCGAGTTCGGCCGCATCCAGGCGCAGGCGAGCAAGCAGATCATCTTCCAGAAAGTCCGCGACGCCGAGCGCGAGCGCCAGTTCGGTGAGTTCAAGGATCGCGTCGGCGAGATCATCACCGGCGTCGTCAAACGCGTCGAGTTCGGCCATGTCGTCGTCGATCTCGGCCGCGCCGAGGGCGTGATCCGGCGCGACGCGCAGATCCCGCGCGAGGTGGTGCGCGTCGGCGATCGCATCCGCAGCCTGATCCTCAAGGTTAGCCGCGAAGTGCGCGGACCGCAGATCTTCCTCTCGCGCGCGCATCCGGACTTCATGAAGAAGCTGTTCGCGCAGGAAGTGCCCGAAATCTACGACGGCGTGATCGAGATCAAGGCCGCCGCCCGCGATCCCGGCAGCCGCGCCAAGATCGGCGTCATCTCGCGGGATTCGAGCATCGATCCGGTCGGCGCGTGCGTCGGCATGAAGGGCAGCCGCGTGCAGGCGGTGGTGCAGGAGATGCAGGGCGAGAAGATCGACATCATCCCCTGGTCGCCCGACACCGCCACCTTCGTGGTCAACGCCCTCCAGCCCGCGCACGTCGCCCGCGTCGTGATCGACGAGGATGACGAGCGGATCGAGGTGGTGGTGCCCGACGATCAGCTCAGCCTCGCCATCGGCCGTCGCGGCCAGAATGTCCGCCTCGCCAGCCAGCTCACCGGCAAGGCCATCGACATCCTGACCGAGGCCGACGCCTCCGAGAAGCGGCAGAAGGAGTTTGTCGAGCGCTCCGCCATGTTCGAGGCCGAGCTGGACGTGGACGAGACGCTGGCGCAGCTCCTCGTTGCCGAGGGTTTCGGCGAGCTCGAGGAGGTCGCATATGTCGATCCGGCCGAGCTTTCGGGCATCGAAGGGTTCGACGAGGATCTGGCCGCCGAGCTCCAGAGCCGCGCGCAGGAGGCGCTGGAGCGGCGCGAGGCGGCGGCGCGCGAGGAGCGGCAGGCGCTGGGCGTCGAGGATGCGCTGGCCGAGCTTCCCTATCTCACCGAGCCGATGCTGGTGACGCTGGGCAAGGGCGGCATCAGGACGCTCGACGATCTTGCCGATCTCGCCACCGACGAGCTGATCCAGAAGCGCCGCGCCGAGCCGCGCCGCCGCGCCGAGGGCGCCCCCGCCCGGCCGCAGCGTCCGGAGGACAAGGGCGGCGTGCTCGCCGACTACGGCCTTTCGGAAGAGCAGGGCAACGAGATCATCATGGCCGCGCGCCACGCCGCCGGCTGGTTCGCCGATGAACCGCAGACTCAGGAGGACGCGGTTGCGGATGGCGAGCAATGAGCACCCGAACGGCCTGACGGCGACCGCCTCCCCTCCCGCAAGCGGGAGGGGATCGAGGGGTGGGCGCGCGCGCAAGGCGGGTGCTCCGTCCCATAGCGCGAGCCCACCCCCCAACCCCCTCCCGCAAACGGGAGGGGGGGTGGATGGGCACACCCCCGAACGGCGCTGCATCCTCTCCGGCGAGCATGGCGCGCGCGACAATCTGATCCGGCTCGCCCTCTCGCCTGACGGCGTGGTGCTGCCGGACGTGCGCGCCAAGGCCCCGGGCCGGGGCGCGTGGATCGGCGTGGACCGCGCCACGCTGGAACAGGCGCAGGTGAAGGGCAGGCTCAAGGGCGCGCTCGCCCGCGCCTTCAAGGGCCGGCCGCTCACCATTCCCGACGATCTCGCCGATCGCATCGAGGCGGAGCTGCGCCGTGCGGCGCTCGACCGGCTGGGGCTGGAGGCGCGCGCCGGAAGCCTGCTCACCGGCTCCGATCGGATCGAGGAGGCGGCGCGGCGCGGGCGCGTCCATCTGCTGCTCCATGCGGCGGATGCGGGCGCGGACGGCTCGCGCAAGCTCGATCAGGCGCTGCGCGTCGGCACGGACAGCGAAGGTTCCGGCCGCAAGGGACTGGCGCTTTCGTTGCCGCGCACCATATTGGGCGTGGCGCTGGGACGCGAAAATGTGGTACATATCGCGCTCACGGACCGGGCAGCCGCCCGGCGCGTCGAACACGCGCTCACACGCTGGCGCGGATTTATCGGACGGGACGGTGAGGCGGAGCCTCGCGATCCATCGCGGGGGCCTTCGGGCTCGACCGCCGGGAATGACAGTGGCGGCGCGGCCGCCGGTGATGCTGGGGATTTGAGTAGTCGATGAGCGATTCTGACAAGCCGAAGCTGGGTATGCGCGCGCCGCTGGGCCTCAAGCGCACGGTGGAGACGGGCAAGGTGAAGCAGAGCTTCTCCCACGGCCGCTCCAATACCGTGGTGGTGGAGGTGAAGCGCCGCCGCGTGCTCGGCCGTCCGGGCGAAGCCGAGCCGCAGGTCGAGCAGGCCCCCGCGCCAACGCCCGAGCCCGAGGTCAAGAAGGCCGCAGCGCCTAGGCCGGCCGCCCCCGCACCGCGTCCGCAGCAGCCGGCCGCGCGCGACAACTCGCGCCCGATGACGCCGCTCGAACGCCGCGAGATGCAGGAGCGCCTGCTGCGTGAGGCCGAGGAAGCGCGCATGGCCGCGCTCGAGGAGGCCCGCCGCCGCGAGGAGCGCGAGAAGATCGAGGCGAGCGAGGACGAGAAGCGCCGCGCCGAGGAAAACCGCCGCGCCGAGGAGGAGGCTCAGGCCCGCGCCGAGGCCGAGGCGAAGGCGCGCGCCGAGGAAGAGGCCCAGGCGGCCGAGGAGGCCGCGCGCGCGCCCGCCGAGGAGACCCGGCCCGAGCCGCGCGCGGCCCAGACGCCCCCGCCGCGCCGCTTCACGCCGGTGCAGGCCCCCAAGCGCCCCGAGCCCGCCAAGCCTTCGCGCAGCGGCCGCCCGGGCGGCGACGATCGCCGCCAGTCCGGCAAGCTCACCGTCACCCGCGCGCTGAACGACGAGGGCGGCGCGCGCGCGCGCAGCCTCGCCGCGCTCAAGCGTTCGCGCGAGAAGGACAAGCGCGCCCATCAGGCGGGCGGCCCGCAAGCCAAGCAGATTCGCGACGTCGTGGTGCCCGAGGCGATCACCGTGCAGGAGCTCGCCAACCGCATGGCCGAGCGCGGCGCCGATCTCGTGAAGGCGCTGTTCAAGATGGGCATGCCCGTCACGCTGACCCAGACGATCGACCAGGACACCGCCGAGCTGCTCGTCACCGAGTTCGGCCACAATCTCAAGCGCGTGAGCGAGAGCGACATCGATATCGTCGCCTCCACCGAGGAGGAGCCGGAGGACAAGCTCGTGGCCCGCGCGCCCGTGGTCACGATCATGGGCCATGTCGATCACGGCAAGACCAGCTTGCTCGACGCGCTGCGCGGCACCGATGTCGCGGCCGGCGAGGCGGGCGGCATCACCCAGCATATCGGCGCCTACCAGGTGCAGGTGAAATCGGGCGACCGGATCACCTTCCTCGATACGCCCGGCCACGAGGCGTTCAGCGAAATGCGGGCGCGCGGCGCCAACATCACCGATATCGTGGTGATCGTGGTCGCCGCCGACGACGGCATCCGCCCGCAGACGATCGAGGCGATCAACCACACCAAAGCGGCCGGCGTGCCGATGATCGTGGCGATCAACAAGGTCGACAAGCCGGGCGCGAACGCCCAGCGCGTCCGCGAGGCGCTGCTCCAGTATGATGTTCAGGTGGAGAGCATGGGCGGCGACGTGCAGGAGGTCGAGGTCTCCGCGCTCAAGAAGACCGGGCTCGACGATCTGATCGAGAAAATCCTGCTCCAGGCGGAACTGCTCGAGCTCAAGGCCAACCCCGATCGCGCGGCCGAGGGCACCGTGGTCGAGGCGCAGCTCGACAAGGGCCGCGGGCCCGTCGCCACCATTCTGGTGGGCAAGGGCACGCTCAAAGTCGGTGACATCTTCGTCGTCGGCGCGGAAAGCGGCAAGGTGCGCGCGCTGGTCGATGACAAGGGCCAGAACGTCAAGCAGGCCGGGCCGTCCCAGCCCGTCGAGGTGCTGGGCCTCTCCGGCGTGCCGGGCGCGGGCGATCCGCTGTCGGTCGTCGAGAACGAGGCGCGCGCCCGCGAGGTCGCCGCCTATCGCGCCGGCGTGATCCAGCGCAAGCGCACCACGGCCGCGCCGGCGAACCTCGAATCGATGTTCTCGGCGCTGCGCGAGAAGCAGGCGCAGCAATATCCGGTGGTCGTCAAAGCCGATACGCAGGGATCGGTGGAGGCCATTGTCGGCTCCTTGAACAAGATCTCGACCGACGACATCCAGGTGCGCATCCTGCACTCGGGCGTCGGCGGCGTCACCGAGAGCGACGTGACGCTGGCGGCCGCATCCCGCGCGCCGATCATCGGCTTCAATGTCCGTGCCAACGCCAAGGCGCGCGAGATCGCCACGCGCGATCAGGTCGCGCTCAAATATTATGACGTGATCTATGATCTGCTGGACGAAATCCGCGCCGCGATGGCCGGGCAGTTGGGCCCGGAAGCGATCGAGCATGTCGTCGGCCGCGCCGAGGTGCGCGAGGTCTTCTCGGCAGGCAAGCACGGCAAGGCCGCCGGCCTGCTCGTCACCGAAGGCTATATCCGCAAGGCGCTGCGCGCGCGCATCACCCGCGAGGACGTCATCATCTATAATGGCTCGATCGCCTCGCTCCGCCGCTTCAAGGACGATGTGCCGGAAGTGCGCGCGGGCCTGGAGTGCGGCGTGACCTTCGAGGGCACGACTGACATCAAGCCGGGCGACTTCGTCGAAACCTTCGAAGTCGAGATGCGCGAACGGACGCTGTGACAAAGCTCCTTCTCCCCTCCGGGAGAGAGGGATACGGAGGCTTGGCGGCGTAGCCGCTTAGTCGGAGTTGGGTGAGGGCATGAAGCTAACGCGCGTGCCCTCACCCTCCCACCGTCCTGCGGGCGGCGGGCCCCTCCCTCTCCCCTTCAGGGAGAGGGAAAGGAAGAAGAATGCGCCATACCGAATCCGCCGAGGGCCGCTCCGTCCGCCTGCTGCGCGTGGGCGAGCAGGTGCGCCATATCCTCTCCGAGATCCTGATGCGCGGCGACGTGCATGACGAGGTGCTCGCCTCCCACCCCGTTTCGGTGACGGAGGTGCGCATGTCGCCCGATCTCAAGCACGCCACCGTGTTCGTGAAGCCGCTGCTGGGGCAGGACGAGGAGGCGGTGCTCAAGGCGCTCCGCACCAACACCGCCTATCTCCAGCGCGAGGTGGCGCGGCGCGTGAACCTGAAGTTCGCGGCCAGACTCAAGTTCATCGCGGACGAGAGCTTCGAGGAAGGCAGCCATATCGACGCGCTGCTCCGCGATCCGCGGGTGGCGCGCGATCTCGGCCATGAGGAATAATATCCGGGTGTATTGACCCGATATAAACCCCGGATATAAATACCGCTTCCACGGAGGAACGGTATGACGACCTATACGGCTTTCGCGCAGAACATGTGGCTGGCGACGGGATCGCGCGAGGAGGTGGCGGCGGCGATCCGCGCGCTTCCTGAACTGCCGCGCGCTTCGGATATCCTGGTGTTCGACGATGAGGACGGCCGGCAGGTCGATCTCGATCTGCGGGAGCAGCCCCCCTCCGAAGCGTCCCGCCCGCGCGGCCGCCCGTCTCTTGGCGTGGTCGCGCGCGAGGTGACGCTGCTGCCCCGTCATTGGGACTGGCTCGGCCGCCAATCCGGCGGCGCCTCCGCCGCGCTCCGCCGTCTCGTCGATGCGGCGCGCAAGGCCGACACGCCCGAACGCGCCGGCCACGACGCCGCCTACCATTTCCTCACCGTCATGGCCGGCGACCGCCCCGGCTACGAGGAAGCGATCCGCGCCCTCTACGCCGGCGACCGCTCGCGATTCGAGACGGTGACCGAAAGCTGGCCGCGGGCGGTGCGCGATCACGCGATCGGCCTGGCCTGGCGCGATTGACAGAGAGACGACAATACGCATCCTGTATGCATGGCTTCCGAAATAGGCCGTCTCTCAACACGAGGCCGCATAACGATCCCCAAAGGATTCGGGATGCGCTGGGGATCAAGCCGGGCGATAAACTCGTATGCCGGATCACCGGGGAAGGAATCGAATTGCGGCCGATCCGTCACGCGGAATGAGACTGTTGCTCCGCATGCCTCAGATAATCGGTGATCCCGTTACAGGCAAAATCCGCTCGGTCGCGAGGTAAACGGCATCCCTGATGGCCAAGCTCTATTTCTACTACGCCTCGATGAACGCGGGGAAATCGACCGTGCTGCTGCAATCGGCGTTCAACTATGCCGAGCGGGGGATGCGGACGATGCTGTTCACGGCCGGCGTGGACGATCGGGTGCGGCGCGGGCTGATCCGCTCGCGCATCGGGCTGGAGGCGGAGGCGATCCCGTTCGAGGCGGATACCGATCTGTTCGCGGCGGTGGAGGACGGGCTCGCCCAGAGCCCGCTCGGCTGCGTGCTGGTGGACGAGGCACAGTTTCTCACAAGGGCGCAGGTGTTCGGCCTCGCCCGCGTGTGCGACCAGCTCGGCGTACCTGTGCTCTGCTACGGCCTGCGCACCGATTTCCAGGCGGAGCTGTTCGAGGGATCGGCCTATCTGCTCGGCCTCGCCGACGCGGTTCAGGAGATCAAGACGATCTGCGCCTGCGGCCGCAAGGCGACGATGAACCTGCGCGTCGACGCCGAGGGCCGCGCCGTCACCGCCGGCGCGCAGACCGAGATCGGCGGCAATGACCGCTATGTCGCGCTCTGTCGACGCCATTATATGGAGCAGATGGGGCGCTGAGGCTCACGCCTCCGCAGGCGCGAAATCGAAGCGGGTGCGGGTGAGGCGGGTGGCGGCGATTTTCCAGGCGCCGCGAAGGCGGACGTAACGGTCGTGATAATGGCCCCAGCCGTGCATCGCGCCCGCCGGGAGCAGGCCGCCGGGCGGTATCCACAGCCAGTCCTCCATAGACCAGACCGCCGCCGCATGATCGCCATCCTCGAAGGCGATGCGCGGCATCGAACCGATATGCATGGTGGTGACGCCGGCGAGCACGCGCGCGTTGTTGGCCGCGAAGGCGGCGGGATCGTGCATCAGCAGCGCAGGATCGTGGCGGCCCGTGGCCTCGCGGAAATCGGTCTCCGCGCCGGGGGCGAAGAGGGCGGCGAGTTCGTCCCAGCGCTGGTGATCGGTGTGGAGGAAATAATCCGCCTTGAGGATGCGGATCGCCTCGATCGCCTCCAGCCGCTCGACAGGGCTCATGCCGCCACCTGCTCGGCCAGGAAGCGGGCGCGGTAAGCCGCGAAATCGCGTTCGATCTCGTCCCTGTCGAGCGCGAAATCCTCCAGCGTGTAGCGGTGCGGCGCGCGGTCCTCGCGCCTGTTGGCCTCGATCCATTCGGCCATGCCCTCGATCACGGCGGGCGTCACCTCCACGCCGGCGCGGGCGAGCACGCGTCGGCCCTGCTCGATCGGCTCGCGGAGAAGATCGGTGTAGCGCACGTCGCAGAAGCGATCGTCACCGAGCGCCTCGCGCGCTCGCATGAACATGCCGAGCAACTCGGCCAGCCGCTTCTCCCAGAAGGCGCCGATCGCCACCGGATCGGCCTCCGCCGACATGCGGTAGAGGGTCTGCATCATGCTGGCGTAGGAAGGGACGGTGGAGAGCGGATCGCGGTGCGTCATCACGATCAGGGCGTCCGGGAAGGTTTCCGCCACCGCGTCGATCGCCATCAGGTGGCCGGGCGTCTTGAGCACCCATTTCGCGCCCCGGCGGGAGGGATCCTGCCACTGCATCGATTGCAGGATCTGCTTGAGGTCGGGATAGCAGCGGGTGCGGCTATGCTCGACGAGCCAGCGCGCATAGCTCGGCACATAATAGGTGCCCTCGATCATGGTGCTGGAGAAGAGCAGCCCCATCGCGATCAGCTCCTCGTCGGGCTGATCGATGCTCATCGGGTGGATCGACATCAGCTCCGGTATCGCCTGGAGCATGGCGCTCATCAGTCCCTCGGCCCATTCACGCCGCCGGCCGGACTCGCCCCGCGCCTCGCCGGGGAAAGGCGCATAGTTCTGCGTCTCGAACCATTTCATGCCGGTCATGCCGGGCGCGGCGGCGAGCATCCGGTGGAGCATGGTGCTGCCGGTGCGCGGCAGACCGACCACCACAGCGGCAACTTCCACCGTCTCATCGAGGATTTCGGGATGGCGCTTGACAAGATCGACATGGCGGAGACGATTGACCAGCGCCCGCTCGATCATCGCCGCCGCGCCTGCCGCCCCGGCGGGGGTGAGCCGCGCCTCCCCGTCCAACGCCGGGATCAGCGCCTCCAGATTCTCGAAGATCCAGGGATCGCCGAAATCGGAAAGGCCGGTCGCCTCCTGAGCCCGCGCGGCGAGCGTGGCGGAATCGGGGACCGTCGCTTGCTCAGCCATCATGCCTCTCCTCAAACGCCGTAGCCGCCGGCGACGGCGATCTGCTGTCCGGTGGTGTAACCCGCGCGCGTGGAGGCGAGGAAGGTGACGGCGTAACCGATCTCCTCGGGCCTGCCCCAGCGCTTCAGGCAGAGCCCGGCCTGCACCTCGCGCGTCCATGTCTCGTCGAACACGCCTTGTCGGCTCAGTTCGAGGAACATGCCGGCCTCGATCACGCCCACCAGCACGCTATTGGCGCGGATGCCGTATTTGCCTTCCTCCTTGGCGATGCCGCGGATCAAAGCCTCGTTGGCCGCCTTGGGCGCGACCGAGAGCCCGTCCTTGGGCGGCCAGTAGAGATCGCCCGCCGAGCCGAGATGGACGATCGAGCCGCCGCCCTGCTCGCGCATGTGCGGCAGCAGCGCCTGCACGGCGGTGAAGAAGCCGTGGACCTCCACGTCTATCGCGCGCCGCCAGGCTTCGGCGGGCGTCTCGGAGAGATAGAGCTGCTCGACCAGCGGTCCCGCCGCCCAGACCAGCGTGTGGATGCGGCCGTGCGCGGCGATCGCCGCGTCCCGCGCGGCCGCGACGGCGGCGGCATCGGTGACGTCGACGGCGTGCGCGGAGGCGGCGCGCCCGAAGCCGCGCGCCTCGTCGGCCAGCGCTTCGGCGCGATCCTGCCGCGATCGATAGCAGAGCGCGAGATCGCTGCCGCTCCGCGCCAGCTCGCGCGCCGCCGCTTCGCCCAGTCCGCCCGTCGCGCCGAACACCAGCGCCGCCCCCGCCGGGAACATCGCTTCCGCCATAGCCTGCCCTTCCTCTCGCTCGATCGGCCTTATGCCTACGCAAAGGCGCGCCTTATTGCTATAGGGCCGGAGAATTGCAGAACGTGGAGCCGATATCAATAACGCATTGCCTTGACACGAGCGTTTGTTTGCTTCCAGATGCGGAGCAAGAGCCGATACAGGTTTCGCAGAGAGGATGGCATGGCGCGTTTCGCAGGCAAGGTCGCGATCGTCACGGGGGCGGCGCAGGGCATGGGCGAGGCCACGGCCCGGCTGCTCGCGGCCGAAGGCGCGAAGGTCGCGCTCGCCGACGTGCGGGAGGACAGGGGCCGCGCCGCCGCCGAAGCGATCGGCGGTGACGCCTTCTTCTCCCGGCTGGACGTCAGTTCGGACGAGGATTGGGCGCGCTTCGCAGCGCAAGTGGTCGATCGTTTCGGCGCGATCGATATCCTCGTCAACAACGCAGCCATCGTCCATTTCACCGCGATCGAGCAACTCGTCGCCGCCGAAGCCGAGCGGGTGCTGGCGATCAACGTGCTGGGCACGATGCTGGGGGCCAAGCATGTCGCGCCGATGATGAAGCGGGCCGGGCGCGGCGTGATCGTCAACATCTCCTCGGTGGACGGCCTGCGCGGCTGCAACGGGCTCACCGTCTATACCGCGAGCAAGTGGGCGGTGCGCGGCCTCACCAAGTCGCTCGCCTATGAACTGGGGCCGTCCGGCATCCGCGTCTGCTCGGTGCATCCGGGCGGGGTGAATACGGAGATGGGCAATCCGGCGGCCCGCGCGGCCGACGAGCTCAACAAGGATTTCGTGCGCGTGCCGCTCCAGCGCATCGGCGAGCCCGAGGAGATCGCGCGCGTCACCCTGTTCGCGGCGAGCGACGACGCCAGCTACATGACAGGGGCGGAGCTGGCGGTGGATGGCGGCTGGTCGGCGGGTTATTACCAGCCTGTCCTGCCCGGGGCTCCGGCGGGGCTCGGGGCCTGAGCATGGGCGCCCTCGCCGGACGTGTCGGACTCGTCACCGGCGGCGGGCAGGGAGTGGGCCGCGGCATCGCGCTGGCGCTCGCCCGGCGCGGCGCGGCGGTGGCGATCACCGGGCGGACCGAGGTCAGGCTGGCAGCCGCGGTGGGCGAGATCGAGACGCTGGGCATCCCCGCCTCGGCGCACGTCTGCGACGGCAATGACGCGGCGGCGATCGCCGCGACCGTCGCGGCGGTGGCCGATCGGCACGGCCGGATCGACATACTGGTGAACAATGCGCAGCAGGTGCCGCTCGGGCGTCTGCTCGACGTGAGCGACGAGGATTTCCTGACAGGCTTCACCTCCGGTCCGCTCGCCGCGCTCCGCTTCATGCGCGCGGCCTATCCCCATCTGAAACGAAGCGGCGACGGCGTGATCTTCAACCTCGCCACCTCGGCGGCGGTCCGCTGGGATATGGCGGGCTATGGCGCCTACGCCGCGGTGAAGCAGGCGATGCGCTCGCTGACCCGCGCGGCGGCGGCCGAATGGGGGCCGGACGGCATCCGCGTGCTCAGCATCGCGCCGCACGCGGATTCACCCGCGCTGAAGCAATGGGCCGAGGCGCGGCCGGATGAGGCGGAAGCGTTCCGCCGAACCATCCCGCTCCGCCGCATCGGCGCTTGCGAGGCGGATATCGGCGCAGCGGTGGCGGCGCTCGCCGGGCCGGACTTCGCTTATCTGAGCGGCGCGACTATCCCGCTCGACGGCGGCCAAGCGAATTTCGACTGATGGGCGGCGTCGATCCCTTCAGCCCGGTGACGATCGGTCCGATCACCATCCGCAACCGCTTCATCCGATCGGGCGCGAACGAGATGATGACGCGCGGATCGGTGCCGCAGAAATCGCTGCTGGAGTTCCACCGCAGACTTGCCGCGGGCGGCGTGGGCATGACGACGCTCGCCTATATCGCCGTCTCGCCGGACGGGCGCACCTTCGTCGATCAGGGCATGCTGACCGAAGCGAGCCTGCCCCATTATCGCGCGATCACTGACGCCGTTCACGCCGAAGGCGCGCGGGTTTCCGCCCAGATCACCCACGGCGGCAGCTTCCTCCAGCACACCGAGCTTTCCACGCCCCGCGCCATGTCGGCGAGCGGTGGGATCGATCAGATGGGCGTGCTGATGGGCCGCTTCTTCCAGCGCGCCATGACGCGGGCCGACATGGACCAGGTGACGGCCGAGTTCGTGGAGACGGCCCGCCGTGCGGTCGAGGCCGGGTTCGATGCGGTCGAACTCCATATGGGCCACGGCTATCTGCTCAATCAGTTCATCTCGCCCCTCTCCAACAGGCGGCGGGACGCCTATGGCGGATCGGCGGAAAACAGGGTGCGCTTTCCGGCCGAAGTGCTGGCCGCCGTCAAGCAGGCGGTGGGCGATCGCATCGCCGTGCTCGCCAAGATCAACCTGTTCGATGGCGCGAAAGGCGGCGCGACGGTGGAGGACGGCATCGTCACCGCCCGCGCGCTGGAGCGGGCGGGCGCGGACATGCTGGTGCTCTCCGGCGGCCGCAACATCGAATCGAGTTGGGTGATGTTCTCCAGCCCGCTCCCCTATGACGATCTCGCCGCGATGCAGCCTGGCTGGCTCGCGAAGCTCCAGTTCAAGCTCTTGAAGATGCGCACCCCCAAGTCGGTGCGCTTCCACGAGCTTTATTTCCTCGATGCCGCGCGACGGGTGCGCGCGGCGGTGAATTGCAAGCTCGGCTATCTGGGCGGCGTGCAGTCGCTCGGCGCGGCGAGGGAAGCGCTCGACGAAGGCTTCGAGGCGGTGGTGATGGCGCGCGCGCTGATCCACGAGCCCGGCCTCGTCAACCATTGGCGCGAAGACCCCGCGCACCGTTCGGGCTGCACCGCCTGCAACCGCTGCGTGGCGGCGATGTATGGCCCCAACGGCACGCACTGCACGGAGGTCGGCAACGCGATCGACGCGAAGTGGAACCAAATCGACGCAGCGGAGGAGATCGGACATGCTGCTTGAAGGCAAGGTGGTGATCGTGAGCGGCGTGGGGCCGGGCATGGGCCAGGCGCTCGCCCGGATCGCCGCCGCGGAAGGGGCCAAGGTGGGGCTCGGCGCGCGCAACAAGGCGTTTCTGGACGAGGTGGCGGCGGATATCCGCGCGAAGGGCGGAGAGGCGGTCGCGGTGGCGACGGACGTGACCAGCGCGGATCAGTGCCGCGCGCTGGCGCAAGCTACGGCCGAGGCGTTCGGCCGGATCGACGGGCTCGTCAACAGCGCCTACGCGCATGGCGAGTGGAAGACCACCGACGAGGCGGACGCCGAGGAATATGCGGACGTCTTCAACGTCAACTGCGCCGGCGCGCTGCGCATGGCGCAGGCCTGCCTGCCCGCGATGAAGCAGGCGGGCGGCGGCGCGATCGTCAACGTCTCCACCATGTCCACGGTCAATCCGTTTCCGGGCGAGGGGGCCTATTCGGCGGGGAAGGGCGGCATGAACGCGTTGACCCGCCACATGGCCAAGGATTTCGGCCGTTTCGGCATCCGGGTGAACGTGGCGCGGATGGGCTGGATCGGCGGCGCGCCGGTTTGGGGCTTCATCGACAGCCAGGTCGCCGCCGGCCGCGATCGGGACGAGGTGGTGGGCGAGATCACCGCGCGCATCCCGATCGGCGTCATCCCGCCCGAGGAGGATTGCGCCAAGGCGGTGCTCTGGTTCCTTTCCGATTATGCGAAGGTGGTCACGGGGGCGTCGCTCGACGTCAACGGCGGCCAGTATATGGCGCCATGAGCGGCGGGGCGGAGGATAAGGTCGCCTCGGGCGAGTTGTGGCGGGATTTCTGCCGCAGGCTGGAGGCCGCCGGGCAAATCGTGCTCGGGGCCGATGTGGCGGATACGCCCATCGATCGGGCGGAGGGCTATCGCTATCTGAGCCGTCTCCTGCGCATCGCGCTGGAGATGCATCTGGAAAACGCCGATCCCGATTTTCCGAGCTTTTACGCGGCGTCGCACCCGACGGCGAAGATCGGGGCGGACAATCCGGACAATCTCTACCTCAACGCCTCGATCAGCGGCGAGCGGCGCTATCGCATCACCGGCAAGCGCGGCACCGTGCCGATCCTGAGCTTCGGCACCAAGGCCAACCGCTACGCGATCGACGGCACCATGGCCTCGACGGGGGAGCTTGATTCCGCCGACATGACGTTCGACGAGGACGGGCGCTTCGAAATCATCGCCGGTCGCGAGCCCGCGCCCGGAAACTGGCTGCCGCTCGCCGAGGACAGCTCGATGCTGATCGTCCGCCAGACCTTCCTCGATCGCGCCTCCGAGGAGCCCGCGACGGTGAGGATCGAGGCGCTCGATCCGCCGCGCGCCACGCCCGCGCCGCTCGACGCCGCGAAGCTGGAGGCGGGGCTCGGCCGCGCGCTGGCCTTCGTCGAGGGGACCGCGCGAACCTTCCTCAAATGGACGGACCTGTTCCGCGCCGAGCAGCTCAACAGGCTCGCCACCACCGATCAGACGATGTTCTTCAAGGCGGGCGGCGATCCCACCATCTTCTATCTCCACGGCTACTGGAAGCTGGAGCCGGGCGAGGCGCTGGTGATCGAAACGCGGGTTCCGGATTGCGTCTTCTGGAATTTCCAGCTCGATAATATCTGGATGGAATCGCTCGATTACCGGCATCACCGCATCCATGTGAACAAGCATGGCGCGAAGCTGAACCCGGACGGCACGCTCACCCTCGTCGTCGCCGATCGGGATATCGGGCGCGGCAACTGGATCGACACCGCGGGCCATCGCCAGGGCACGATGCTGCTGCGCTGGACGGGCGCGAAGGACCATCCCATCCCTGAAACCCATGTGGAGACCATCGGATGAGCGACCTTGAGGCGCGGATCGCCCGACTGGAGGCGGAGAGCGCCATCCGGCGGCTGAAGGCGCGTTACCTCAACGCCTGCGACGCCAAGGATGTGGATGCGATCCGGGCCTGCTTCACGCCGGACGCGGAACTCGATTACCAGCCGATCGGGAAGTTCGGACCGGACGGGCTGATCGAGGTCTTCACGCAAATCGCGGTCAACAGCCCGATCGTCGACGTGCATCAGGGCCATAATGCGGAAATCGAGGTGATCGACGCCGATCATGCCAGGGGGCGCTGGAACCTCGGCTTCGCCACCTATGATCCTCGTGAGGGCACGTTCCGCCTGCTCAGCAGCTTCTATCATGACGAATATGTCCGCACCGCCGACGGCTGGCGGATCGCCAAGTCGCGCAACGAGCCGCGCACCATCCTCGACGGTAAGCTGACGGACGGCAGCGTCTCCGCCCAATCGCTGCTGCCGTGAGCCTGTCCCGCGCCCGTTACCGCGCATGGCTGGAGGAGCAGCTCGGCGGCCGCTTCGCCTCGCTACGCGGCGTCACCGGGTTCGTCGAACGGATCGAGGAGCGCCGCGCCTGGGAGCAGGCGCTGGGCGAGGCGGGCTATGGCTGCATCGCCTGGCCCGAAACCTGGGGCGGGCGTGACGCCACCATCGCAGAGCAGGTCGCCTTCGCGCAGGAATATGCCGCGGCGCGCGCACCGGCGCGGATCGGCCATATCGGCGTCGAGCTCGCCGGCCCCACCACCCTCGCTTACGGCAGCGAGGATCAGAAGCGCCGTTTCCTGCCGGACATCGCCGCCGGCCGCGCGATCTGGGCGCAAGGCTATTCGGAGCCCAACGCCGGATCGGATCTCGGCAATATCCGCACCCGCGCCCGGTTGGAGGGCGATCGCTGGATTGTCGAGGGGCAGAAGATCTGGACCTCGCTCGGCCCCATCGCGGACTGGATCTTCGTGCTCGCCCGCACCGAGGAGGGGAGCCGGGGCCCCAAGGGTCTCTCCTATCTGTTGATGCCGATTCATCAGCCGGGCGTCACCGTCCGCCCGATCCGTCAGATGACCGGCGAGGCGGAGTTCGCCGAAGTGTTCTTCGACGGCGCGATCGCCGAGGCGCGCGACATGGTGGGCCGGCCGGGGCAGGGCTGGGAAGTGGCGATGGCGACGCTCGGCTTCGAGCGCGGCGTTTCCACCGTCGTTCAGCAGATGCACTTCGCCAGCGAGTTGGACGAACTTATCGCCGTCGCCCGCGTCAACGGCAAGGCGCGCGATCCGCTGATGCGGCAGCGCATCGCCGACGCCTGGATCGGGCTCCAGACCATGCGCCACGGCCTCACCGCCGCGCTCTCCGACGAACAGGCGCAGGCGCTGGCGGAGGAGGGGCTGACCTCCAAGCTCTCCTGGTCGCGCTGGCACCGCGCGCTCGGCGATCTGGCGATGGACGTGCAGGGCATGGCGGGCGAGATCGGCGAGGGAGGAGACTACGCGATGCCGCCGCTCACCCGTCTCTATCTCGCCTCGCGCGCCGACACCATCTATGCGGGATCGAGCCAGATCCAGCGCAACATCATCGCCGAACGCGGCCTCGGCCTGCCGCGCGAGCCGAGGGGCGATCGGTGAGCTGCAAGGCGATCGCGCTCCTCAAGCGCCGCGCCGATCTCGAGCCCCAGGCCTTCATCGATTATTACGAGACCCGCCACGCGCCGCTGATCCTGTCGCTGCTGCCGGGCATCATCGAATATCGGCGAAACTACGCCGATTTCGCCGGCGCCTTCGCCTCGCCCGGCGCGGCTCCCTTCGACTTCGACGTGGTGACGGAGCTTTGGTTCGCCGATCGCGCCGCCTATGATCGCGCGATGGCCGTCGCCGCCCGTCCCGACATAGCCGCCCGCATCGCCGAGGACGAAGCGCATTTCCTCGATCGAGAGAAGACGCGCATGTTTCTGGTCGAGGAGCGGGCGAGCATAATAGGGCAGACGCCCTAAAAACCGTGCGGGTGGCGGGCTCGGCTCCTGCTCGACAACACGGAGGTCTGCCGGTTCGGAACGGCCGTGCGCGCCGCTGGTTCATGGGTGGGGGTTCCAAAACCATCTCTCGCTCATTTACAAGGAAGCGGCATGAAGATTGATCTGAAGGGCAAACGCGTTCTCGTCACCGGGGGCAATTCGGGGCTGGGCGCGGCGATGGCGCGGGCGTTCGCCGCGGAAGGGGCTCGGGTCGCGATCAATTATCTGGTGCGGCCCGAAGACACCGACGCGCTCGTCAAGGAGTTCACCGCCCAGGGCGGCGAGGCGCTCGGCCTGCTCGCCGACATCAGCGATGCCGATGCCGTCGAGACGATGTTCGCCAAGATGGACGAGAGGTGGGGCGGCATCGACATCCTCGTCAACAATGCCGGGATCGACGGCCGCGCCGCGACGGGCTGGGAGGCGAAGGTCGAGGACTGGATGAAGGTGATCGACATCAACCTGAAGGGCGCGTTCCTGTGTGCGCGGCAGGCGCTCAGGCGGATGGTGGCGCAGAAATCGGGCGTGGTGCTCAACACATCGAGCGTGCACGAGGTGATCGCCTGGACCGGCTACAGCGCCTACACCGCGAGCAAGGGCGGGCTTTCGATGATGGCGAAGTCGCTCGCGCAGGAGGCGGCCCCGCATGGCGTGCGCGTGCTGTGCATCGCGCCCGGCGCGATCCGCACGCCGATCAACAAGGCGGTGTGGGACGATCCGCAAGGCTACAAGGATCTGCTGACCAAGATCCCGCTCGGTCGCATCGGCGAGCCGGAGGATATCGCCGGCATGGCGGTGGTGCTGGCCTCCGACGTCGCCAGCTACATGACCGCCACCACCGTGTTCGTCGACGGCGGCATGACCGATTATCCGGCCTTCGCCCATGGCGGCTGAACCGATCGCGCCGGAGGAGCGCGGGCAAACCGGGGGGCAGGAGACCGGCCGCCGGATCGAGGATTACGGCCTGATCGGCAACATGCTGTCCGCCGCGCTGGTCGGCCGTGACGGCTCGATCGACTGGCTCTGCCTGCCGCGCTTCGATTCGCCCGCCTGCTTCGCCGCCCTGCTCGGCACGCCGGAGAACGGGCGCTGGCGGATCGCGCCGACAGGCAAGATCACCGCCACCCATCGCCGTTACTTGCCCGACACCGCTGTTCTCGAAACCAGGTTCGAGACGGCGGAAGGCGTGGTCTGCCTCACCGATTTCATGCCCCTCTCCGAAAATGAGGAGAAGGTGGACGTGGTGCGGATCGTCACCGGCATTTCCGGCCGGGTCGGGATGGAGATGGAGCTGGCGCTGCGCTTCGAGCACGGCCAGGCCGTCCCCTGGGTGCGCAAGCGCGATTACGGCATGAGCGCGGTGGCTGGGCCCGACGCGGTGGAGCTTCACACCACCCTGCCGCTCAAGGGCCAGGCGCTGAAGACCGTCGCCCGCTTCACCGTGGAGAAGGGGGAGAGCGTGCCCCTCACGCTTTCCTATCATCCTTCCAACAAGCCGCCCCATTTCGTGCCCGATCGCCGCGAAAGCCTGGAGCGCACCGTCGTCTGGTGGCGCGAATGGGCGAAGCGAGGCAGCGTCGAGGGGCTGGCGGAGGAATGGCGCGAGCCGGTGACGCGTTCGCTCATCACCCTCAAGATGCTGATCTTCCGGCCGACCGGCGGCATTGTCGCCGCGCCGACCACCTCGCTGCCCGAAGCGATCGGCGGACAGCGCAACTGGGATTACCGCTACTGCTGGCTGCGCGATTCGGCGCTGACCCTCTATGCGCTGCTCAACGCCGGCTATCGCGAGGAGGCCGAGGCGTGGCGGCAATGGCTGTTGCGCGCGGTGGCGGGCCATCCGCAGCAGCTTCAGATCATGTACGGCATCGCCGGCGAGCGCTGGCTGCCCGAGTTCGAGATACCGTGGCTCGCCGGCTTCGAGGGCAGCAAGCCGGTGCGCATCGGCAACGCCGCCGCCGACCAGATGCAGCTCGACGTCTATGGCGAGCTGATCGACACGCTTCACGCCGCCCGCGACGCCGAATTGCAGCCGCAGGACGAGGCCTGGCGGCTCCAGAAGGTGCTGCTCCACCATCTGGAGAAATGCTGGCAGAGCCTCGACCGCGGCATCTGGGAGGTGCGCGGCGATCCGCGCGCCTTCACCCATTCGCGGATGATGTGCTGGGTCGCCTTTGACCGCGCGGTCGTCAGTGTCGAGCGTTACGGGCTGGACGGCCCGGTCGATCGCTGGCGCGAGGTGCGCGCGGCGATCCATGACGAGATCTGCGCCAAGGGCTTCGACAAGGCGAAGAACAGCTTCGTGCAATATTATGGCGGCACGACCCTAGACGCGAGTCTGCTGCTGATGCCGCAGCTCGGTTTCCTGCCGCCCGACGACCCGCGCGTGATCGGCACGATCGAGGCGATCGAGCGCGAGCTGATGCGCGACGGCTTCGTGCTGCGCTATTCGCCCGAGCATACCGACGACGGCGTGGGCGGCTATGAAGGCGCGTTCCTGGCGTGCAGCTTCTGGCTGGCGGACGCCTATGTGCTGGCCGGCCGCATCGACGACGCCAAGGCGATGTTCGATCGGCTGCTCGGCCTGCGCAACGATCTCGGCCTGCTTTCGGAGGAATATGATCCCCGCGGCAAGATGCTGCTCGGCAATTTCCCGCAGGCCTTCTCGCATATCGGCCTCATCAATACGGCGCATAATCTGCTGAAGGTGAAAGGCCCGGCCAAACAGCGCGCCGAGCAGATCGCGCCGCGCGCGCCGCAGCCGATGAAGAAGACGGATGCGCCCGGCCCCGAGGGCAAGAAGTGAGCGGGAAGGGGGGCGGGGAGCCTCTGGTTCTGGTGATGATGGGCGTCTCCGGCTGCGGCAAGACCACCGTGGGACGCGCGCTGGCGGAGCGGATCGGCTGCGCCTTCAAGGAAGGGGACGAGCTCCATCCCGCTTCGAACGTCGCCAAGATGAAGGCGGGGCATCCGCTCGACGACGCCGATCGCGCCCCGTGGCTGGACGCGGTGGCGGGCTGGATCGCCGAGCGGGAAGGGGCGCGCGAATGGGGCGTGATCAGCTGCTCGGCCCTGAAGCGCGCTTACCGCGACCGGCTGCGCCGCGCCGGGGCCGAGCGGCTGCGCTTCGTGCTGCTCGATCCCGACGAGGCGACCTTGCGCGCGCGGCTGGAGCATCGCCGCGGCCATTATATGCCCGCCTCCTTGCTCGACAGCCAGCTCGCCACGCTGGAATGCCCGGACCCGGACGAGCGGATACTTCGGCTGGAGGGAACCGGAAGCGTCGACGAGGCTTGCGACAAGGTGATGGCGTGGCTCCGATCGGAGAACGGCGATGGCGGACATACGGATCAAGCGCGTCTATGAGCCGCCCGCGCCGGACGACGGCTGCCGGGTGCTGGTCGACCGGCTGTGGCCGCGCGGGCTGAGCAAGGAGAAGGCGAAGCTCGATCTCTGGCTCAAGGATGTCGCGCCGAGTGCGGAGCTGCGCGAATGGTTCGGACACAAGCCGGAACGCTGGCTGGAGTTCCGCCGCCGCTACAAGGCGGAGCTGGACGGCAGCACGGCGTTCGCGGAGCTGCGGGGGATGGGCCGTAAGCTGCGGCTGACGCTCCTCTACGCGGCGAAGGATAAGGCGCACAACAACGCCGTGGTGCTGGCGGATCTGCTCGGCAAGAGTTGAGAGGAAGAGCCGTGGACATCACCATCGCCCGCATCGTCCATGTGCTCGCGGTCGTGCTGTGGATCGGCGGGGTGGGTTTCGTGACGACGGTGCTGTTTCCGACCGTGCGGCGGCGCAGGCCGCCCGAGGAGCGCCTCGCCGCTTTCCTTGAGGCCGAGGAGGGCTTCGTCTGGCAGGCGCGGCTCAGCGTGCTGCTGGCGGGGCTTAGCGGCCTCTACATGGCGGGGCGGATGGACGCCTGGGATCGCTTCGCCATGCCCGGCTTCTGGTGGATGGACCTGATGGCCGCGCTGTGGCTGGCGTTCATGGCGATGCTGTTCGTGATCGAGCCGCTGTTCCTGCACCGCCGTCTGGAACGCGCCCTCGCCTCCGGCCGATCGGCGCGGCTGTTCGATCGGATGGAGCGATTCCACCGCGTCATGCTGCTCCTCAGCCTCGCCACCGTGCTCGGCGCGGTGGGCGGGAGCCACGGCCTGTTCTACTGATCGCGCCGCAGCGGCAGGGCGGTGAGAAGCAGGGTCAGCAGCAGCGCCTCGACGCCCGCGACCCCGATCCAGTTGACCACGGCCCGCGCCCGATCCGCATCCGCGCAGGCGACGATGAGCGACAGGCCGAGCAGGATGAAGCCCGCGAGCCGCACGCGCCTCCTCCGGGGGTGATCCCAGCCGTAGCCGAACAGCCGCGCGGCATGGCGCGGGCAGGCGAGCGCGATCAGCAGGATGGCGGGGAGCGCGAGCAGGGAGGAGAGGATCATGCCGTCACCGCGCGCCGCGGCGCTTCGAGCGAAGCAGGGGCAGGCTTCCGCCGCGCGAGGAACAGCGCCGCCGCCCCGAATCCTGCCGCCAGCGCCAGCGCCGTCCCGTCGACGCCGAAGGTGATCGCGTCGGCCTTCGCCGCGCCGGTCAGCATGTCCGCGATCGGAATGGCGAGGCAGGCGAGCGCGGCCAGGGCAAGCAGCTCGCGCCAGGCCCGCGCCGCCGGGCGGAGCGCGCCGAACAGCAGGACGAGGCCCCACGCCCAGAAGACGATGCGCACCTCCAGCTCCGCGCGGGCCGCCATCTCGATCGGCAGCAGCCGGTTGGCGAGGAAGAAGGCGGCGAACGCGATCGGCGTGCCGGCGATGAAGCCGATGTTGAGCCGCTCGACCAGCGCGAAACCCGGCCCCGTGCGCCGCGCCCGCCGCTTCACCGTCCACAGGATCAGCCCCGCGCCGATCATCGCCGTCATCATCAGGCCGCAGACGAAATAGGCCCAGCGGGTCAGCCACTCCGCGAAGCGGGCGGTGTGGAGCGCATAGAGGAAGTTGAAGGTCTTGAGCGCGGGGCGATGCTCCTCGTGCGCGGCGAGGATGCGGCCGCTCGGCCCGTCGAAGCTGATTGCGGCGCGCTGGATGCCGATGCGGCTGTCCTCCGCGCTAGTCACCGTCACGACCGACGCGGCGTCGCCGGGGTTGAGGATGGAGACGAGCGCGATCCCGCCGCCGAAGCGCCGTTCCGCCTCGCGCAGCATCGGCGCGATCGGCGCCAGCGGGGCGTGTCGGCCGGTCGCGGCGCGCTGCACGGCGGCGGGGTAGAGATCACGATACACGGCCGCGCTGTTGCCGTCATAGTCCGCAAGCTGGCCCCAGGGCATGATCAGGTTGGCGAGCGTCAGCGCGCCGGTGAAGGTGATCATCAGGTGGAAGGGCAAGGCGGTGACGGCGAGCAGATTGTGCGCGTCGAGCCAGCTCCGCTGCCCCTTGCGCGCGCGGAAGGTGAAGAAATCGGCGAAGAAGCGCCGGTGCGCGACGATGCCGGTGAGGATCGCCAGCAGCATCAGCATCGCCGCCGAGGCGGAAAGGATGCGGCCCCAGGGATAAGGAAGCTGAAGCTCGAAATGGAGGCGATAGAAGAACTCGCCGCCGCGCGTGTCGCGGATGCCGTCCGGGCTGCCGTCCTGCGCGCCCAGCCAGCGCTGGACATAGCCGCCCTTGCCGTCGCCCCAGGTGGCGAGCGTGGTGGTGGCGCGATCGTCGGCGGGCTGGAGGAACCAGGCGGGCGCGTCGGCGGCGTGGACCGAGAGCCAGCGCACCGCCGCCGCGCTCGCCCGCGCCGAATCGACCTGCGCCGTCTGCGCCGCCTCGGGGCGCGTCCAGTCGCCGATCTCGGGCCGGAACACGGCGAGCGTGCCCGCCAGCACGATCGCGAACAGCAGCCAGCCGATGACGAGGCCGGACCAGTCGTGCAGCCAGGTCATCGCCGGGCGGAAACCGGGCTTCACGGCCGCCACCCTGCGATGGCCGCGATCCCGGCGAACAGCGCCGTGAACAGGAGCACGCCCGCCCAGGCCCGGCCGGCGCTGCGCGCGCGGAAGCAGGCCATCGCGGCGACGGGCATGGCGAGGAGCGCGAGCATCGTCGCGGTGATCGCCGCCTCCTCGCGCTGCATCGGCAACGCCTTCGCCCCCGCGATCGCCAGCAGCGCCGCCACTCCGTAGCCGCCGACCAGCGCCGCCGCCGCGCGCGCGGCGACGCCGAGGCGATAACGCGGGGTGAGCGCGGGCCGCGTCACCAGCTGAACCCGATCGTGCCCTGCACGGTCCGGCGCGGGCCGTACCAGCACCAGGCGTAATTGGCGAAGCAGCTCGTGAGATAGGTCTTGTCGAACAGGTTGGCGGCGTTCACCCCCACCGTCACGCCGCTCAGGCGCGGGCTGAGCTTGCCGAGATCGTAGCGGATCATGGCGTCGAACAGTGTGTAGGCGGGCGTGTAGAGCGGTCGGCTGCTGCCGTCGGGATAGGTGAAATAATCGACATAGACCCGATCGACATGGCGCACCGCGCCGCCGATCGTCAGCCCTTCCGCCGGGCCGGACTTGGGCGACCATTCGAGATCGGCGGTGATCCCGCCGCGCCCGACCGTGGCGAGCGGAAGGCCGACATTGGCCGGGTTCACGTCCTTCACCTTCTTCACCCGCTGCCGGCTATAGGCGAGCTTCAGGTTGAAGCCGTAAGGCAGCGAGCCGCTCGCCTCGACCTCGATGCCCTGGGAGCGGACCTTGCCGATCTGATCGGAGGTGAAATCGGGGTAGGAGACCAGCACGTTGGTCTGCTCGATGCGGAACCAGGCGGCGGTGACGAGGAAGTCGGTGCCCGGCAACTTGTATTTCGCGCCCGCCTCGATCTGCTTGCCGAGCGAGGGCTTGGCCATCTCGCCGCTCCGGAGTTTGGCGATCTGCGGCTCGAACGAAGTGGAATAGCTGGCATAGGGGGCGAGGCCGAACGGTGTGAGATAGAGCGCGCCGGCCCGCCAGGTGAACTTGTGATCGTGCTTCACTCCCTGATTGGTGGAGACCTGCCGCGCCCAATCCTGCCGGCCGCTCAGGGCCACGCGCAGACCGCCGACCGCGATCTGGTCCTGCGCATAGAGGCCCTGCTGGCGTTGACGGGTGTGTATATCCTCCACGCCATACGAGTTCTGCACTTCATATGGCGTTCGCGGCGTCGGCATGGTGCCGTACACCGGATCGAAAACGTCGATCGGCGTTCCGGTGCCGAAGGCGTCGAGTTCGGCCGAATGCGCCACCTGCCGGTCCACCCCGAACAGCAGACTGTGGCGCAGCGGGCCGGTCGTGACATGGCCGGTCAACTGGTTGTCGAACGTCCAGTCGTTGAGCCGTTCCCGGGTCGAATAGGCGCCGCGCGCAAAGAGCGTCGGCGCGGGGTCGCTCGGGTCCACCGCCGTGCCGCTGGTGTAGACGATGCCGAGCCGGGTGTGGACATATTGGTAGCGGCCCGAGGAGCGGAACGCCCAGCCGTCGCCGAAATCATGGCGGAAGATGTAGGTCAGGCCCGCCTGCTCGCGCTTGAAGAAATCCCCCGGCTCGCCGCCGTAGAAGCGGGTGGAGATTTTTCCGGCGGGGTTGGGAACGAGCGTGCCGAGCGCTGGCCACACGCCGTAATCGCCGTTGAAGGGATCGTGCGAATAGGCGGCGAGCAGGGTGAAGCTGGTCGGGCTGTCCGCGCCCGCCGTCACCGCGCCCGAGATCGTCTCGCGCTCGCGCTTGCCGAAGCGCTGCTGCTGATGCGCGCCGTTGACGCTGCCATAGAGCCGCCACAGCGCGCCGGGGGCGACGCGGCCGCCGACATCGGCGTCCACCCTATAAAGATCGTAAGTGCCGTAGGTGCCGGACACCGCGCCGTAGAAATCCCGATCGAGCGGCAGCTTGCTCAATTCGGCGATCATGCCGCCGGGGCTGGACTGGCCGTAGAGCACCGAGGCCGGACCCTTCACCACCTCGATGCGATCGAGCCGGGAGACGTCGATCTGCGGCATGGCGTAGCCGGTCGCGCTGGTGAAGAGCTTGAGCCCGTCGAGATAGACTGGCGCATCGAAGCCGCGCAGCTTGAACTGGTCATAGACCTCTGCGGCCGAACCCCGCGTCTCGGGGGTCACGCCGGCGACGTAGCGCAGCGTCTGATTGAGGTTCTGGAGGCCGAGATCGGCGATGTCGGAGGCGTCGATGGCGCTGATCGACTGCGGCGTCTCGAGGATCGGCGTATCGCTCTTGGTGCCGGCCGATGCCTCGTTATCCGGCTGATAGCCCGTCACCACGATCTGATCGACCGCCGCGCCGTCCGCCCCCCATGCCGCGGCGTGAGGAACCAGCACGCCCAAGGCCACCCCGGCGCACAACCCGCATCGACGACTCATCACCACCCCTTCGTTTCTGTGTCGAGGGCGGATTAGTGCTGTTGCGAGTCGTTATCAAGCCAAAATGCGAATCGATCGCATCTGCTGCGGCCTTTGAAGTTAAGGAGCGAGGAGGGCGGAAAGGGGAAGCCGGGTGGAGCAGCACTCGATGAGGGTTCACCCTTCGAAAAAGTCTTCGTCGAGCTTCTTGATGAAGAGCTGCTCTTCGACCCTGCAGCCGACTTCGTAGCGAATCATGAGCTGGGCGAGCTTGGCCCCGTCGATGAGGACGATGCGCTTGCTCAATCCGGTAGCGGTCGCGATCGCGCTGGAACTGAAGGTCGAAGTGGTGACGAACAGGCCCTTGCCCGCCTTGAACTGATCCAGCGCCCCGAAGAAATCCCTGATCGCGCCAGCGCCGACGGCATTGCCGTTGTAGCGTTTGGCCTGAACGTAGATGCGGTCCAGCCCGAGGGCGTCCTCGTCGATAACGCCATCGACCCCGCCATCGCCTGAGCGGCCGAGCGCCCGCCCGGCATCCTCGACCGATCCGCCATAGCCCATCGCGGTGAGCAGCTTGACCACCGTTTTCTCAAAGAACTCGGGCGGGGCGACTGCGATCCTGGCGAGGATCTCCTGCGCGAGATCGGCCTCGATCCGGTCGCGCGCGTTGCGCATCTGCTCATCCGGCGTGAGGTCGCTCTCCTCATGGGCGGCTTCGATCCCGTTCTCGCTGGAGCCGGCCTGCCTGAACGCCTGAAAAGCGGGAAACTGCCTGAGAAAAGAAATATCGATTCGGGACGGACTCTCCTTGAGCACCTTCCGCCCGGCCTCGGTAATGCGGAAATGCCCGCGTTTGGTGAGCTCGATCAGCCCTGCCTTGCCGAGATAGCTTTTGGCCCAATGGACGCGATTGGCGAAAGTGGTCTGGCGCTTGGACGGAAGCAGATCGGCCCTTTGCTCCGGCGTCAGCGCAAAGGCATCGGCGAGACGTTCGATCGTCGCGCCGATGCTGACTTCTCCTTCGGCTGCTTCCCTCAACACCGGCAGCATGAGCGACTGGAAATCGGGGATTCCCGATCGGCCTTCCGACTCTGCCGTCGCCGTCAGCACGCCTCACACCCGCATCGGCATCAGCACGTAGAGCGCGGGGGCCTTGTCGTTTTCGCGGATGAGCGTCGGGGCGGCGGCGTCGGCGAGGTGGACTTCCACTTCGTCGCCCTCGATCTGGCCGAGAATGTCCATCAGATAGCGGGCGTTGAAGCCGATATCGAAGGCCATCGCGGCATAGTCGCCGGGCACTTCCTCGGCGGCCGTGCCGTTTTCCGGGCTGGTGACGGAGAGCACGATGCGATCGCGATCGAGGCTCATCTTCACCGCGCGCGTCTTCTCCGAAGCGATGGTGGCGACGCGGTCGACGCCCTCCATGAAGCTTTTGGGGTCGATCTTGAGCAGCTTGTCGTTCGCTGTCGGGATGACGCGCGAATAATCGGGGAAGGTGCCGTCGATCAGCTTGGAGGTGAGGATCGCGCTGCCCAGCCCGAAACGGATCTTGCTGGCCGAGAGCGACACCTCGACCGATCCGTCCACCTCGTCGAGCAGCTTGCGCAGCTCGCCCACCGCCTTCCTGGGGATGATGACGCCGGGCATACCGCCCGCGCCCTGCGGCTGGGGCACCGTCACGCGGGCGAGGCGATGGCCGTCGGTGGCGGCGGCCTTGAGCACCGGCCCTTCCGGCCCGTCCTCGGCGGCGTGGACGTAGATGCCGTTCAGATAATAGCGCGTCTCCTCAGTCGAGATGGCGAAGCGCGTCTTATCGATGATCTGACGGAGCGTGGCGGCGGGAAGCTCGAATTTCGTCGGCAGCTCGCCCTCGGCGATCACCGGGAAATCGTCGCGCGGCAGCGTGGCGAGGTTGAAGCGCGCGCGGCCCGCCGTCACCAGCATCTTGCCGTCCGCCGCCGAGAGCTGGACCTGGGAGCCTTCGGGCAGCTTGCGGGCGATATCGAACAGGGTGTGCGCGGAAACCGTGGTCGCGCCCGGCTCGTCCACCGCCGCTTCCACCGTCTCGACGATCTGGAGGTCGAGGTCGGTCGCCATCAGCTTCAGCCCGCCGTCGGCCGAAGCCTCGATCAGCACGTTGGAGAGGATCGGGATGGTGTTCCTGCGCTCCACCACCGACTGGACGTGGCTCAGGCCCTTCAAAAGCGTGGCCCGCTCGATCGTCGCTTTCATCTGAACCCCATTACCCCAATCTGCTCGGAGCCCGGTTATAGCGTGACGCGCGCGCGCCGCCAGCCATAAGAAAGGGGCCGACGCCCTTTCCGGCGCCGGCCCCTTCTTTCCATCATCCCAGCGAAGGCCGGAACGACGGGGGACTTCGCTCTCGTCAGAAGCGGAAGCCGATGCCCGTCAGGAGCTGGTTGCGGCTGAAGCCCTTCTCATAGTTCGAGTAGCGATACTCGGCCTTGACGAAGCTGTTGGGGCTGAGCGCATATTCCGCGCCGACGCCCAGGCGGATGCCGTCCAGATCGCTGTGGCCGAGCGTCGTGCGGTCCGTGCCGTCGTCGCTGGTCAGCTTGACGCGGGCGTTGGTGTAGCCCGCCTTGGCGTAGATCATCGTGCGCGGGCTGATCACCTTGCCGACGCGGCCGCCGACATAGATGTCGCGCGCGGCCTTGGCGCAGACCCGCGGATCGGCGGCGGTCTCGGCGCCGTAGCAGCTCTTGTTGTTCGAATCGGCGATCTCCGCCTCGACGCCGAAGATCGTGCCGGTCGGCGTGCCGAAATCATAGCCGGCGTTGAGGCCGTACATGATGTCGTCATTATGGCCGTTGTTCTGGAGCCGATCCCAGCCGATGATGCCGTCGACATGGGCGCCGGTGAAAGGCACGGTCTGGGCGGCGGCCGGCGCTGCTGCTGCAAGAGCGAAAGGAATCGCCAGAATGGCGGTGTATGCAACGCGACGCATGAAATCCTCCTTCGAAACTACTCCCGTCGCCGGGTGTATGGCGAGGGAAGCGCGCGGCTCTGGCGGATGTTGCATGAACCCCGGATAAACGGGATTTTTTGTGACTTTAATGCAACAGGCGGAGGGGGGAATCATTACGGGCCCGGAAGGATACGGACGGCGGCTCCTGCGCGCGACGGGTCGTGCTGCAATTGCGTTAGGGTTCATCGCCGGGCCCGCGACGGCGGCGCGCCATTCGATCGCGGTTTTCGGGGATTGGGGCGCGTTCCGCGAAGACGCCGCGCCTGTCCGCTGCTTCGCCGTCGCCGAGCCGCCGCCCGGCACCCGCGCCGCCTCGCGCGGGGCCTATGCGGCGGTGGCAAGTTGGCCCGCGCGGCGGGTGCGGGCGCAGGTCTCCTTCCGTCTCAGTCTTTTGGCGGGGCCGGATTCGCCCGTCACCCTCACCATCGGCGACCGCAGCTTCGCACTAATAGCGAAGGGCCGCGACGCCTGGGCGCGCGATCGGCGCGAGGACGCCCTGATCGTCGCGACGATGCGCTCGGCGAGCTCGATGAGCGTCTCGGCCGTTTCGGTGGGAGGCGTCCCCTTCGCCGACGGCTACCGCCTGCGCGGCGCCGCCAGCGCCATCGACGCCGCGATGTTGGCCTGTCCGTTGAAGTAAAGCTCCCTCTCCCCGACGGGGAGAGGGTTGGGGTGAGGGGCGAGCGCAGCGAGCGTCCTCCCTATCAAGCGGGGGCCACCCTCACCCAACCCTCTCCCTCGAGGGAGAGGGCTTTTGCTCCTCAATCACCCCGTCACCTTACCGATCAGGCTGTCCATCTCGTCGCGGGCGTGAGGGGTGTAGCCCTGGCGACCGTCGGCGGTCTTGGCGCAGGCCCTGGCCATCGCCGCGCCCGCCGCGCAGGGATCGACCACCCAGCCGACGAGGTTGCGCGAGATCGGGGGCGCATGATCGGCGGACGCGAGCGAATCGAGCTGGTGCGGGCTTTTGGCATATTGGCCGAGGCCGCTCGGCTGAAGCCCCAACTGCGCGTTCCAGCGTTCGAGCTGGACCATCCGGCTGCGGATCTCGAACTCCATCTTGAGCTTGCGGACGTCCTGCCGGGCGGCCGCCACCTTGGCCTCGATCGCCCGCCCGCGCGCCTGCTGGGCGGCGACGTGCAGGGACCAGAAATAGCCGCCGAGCAGCAGCAGCGAGAGCAGGCCGATGCCGATGATCGTGGCGATCACCGCCAGTCCGGGCCCGATCGGCGGCACGGCGGCGGCGATGCGCTCGCGCAGCGTCGGCTCGCGACGCAGGATGATCCCGGATGGCCTGATACGCTCCATACGGCCCGCCTCACTCGAACAGTTCATCAGGATGGGGCGGCGAAGCTGAACCCCAGATGAGTGACGGCCGCGCGCTCCGCTGGAAAAACCGCCCCGACTCGCCTATGTGCGCCGCCATGCAGACCGCGCCGAACCTGATGCCGATTCCCGGCCATGTCGATCCCGTGCCCGTGCCCCGCGCCGCGCCGCCGCGCGTCGATGGGCGGATCGATCTCGTCGGGTTTTCGCGGGATGCGATCCGGGCGGAGCTGGAGGCGGCGGGCATGGAGCCCAAACAGGCCAAGCTCCGCGCCAAGCAGCTCTGGCACTGGATCTACAATCGCGGCGCCACCGATTTTTCGACGATGACCGACATCGCCAAGGCGCAGCATCCCTGGCTTGACCAGCGCTTCGTGGTCGGTCGCCCGCAGGTGGTGGAGGCGCAGGTCTCCACCGACGGCACGCGCAAATGGCTGCTCCGCTCGGACGACGGGCAGGATTATGAGATGGTGTTCATCCCCGACGCCGATCGGGGGACGTTGTGCGTGTCGAGCCAGGTCGGCTGCACCTTGAACTGCCGCTTCTGCCACACCGGCACGATGCGCCTCGTCCGCAACCTGACGGCGGGCGAGATCGTCGGCCAGGTGATGCTGGCGCGCGACAGCTTAAGCGAATGGCCGAGCCAGCCCGAGGGGCGGATGCTCACCAACATCGTGATGATGGGCATGGGCGAGCCGCTCTACAATTTCGAGAATGTCCGCGATGCGCTCCGCATCGTCATGGACGGCGACGGGCTCGGCCTCTCGCGGCGGCGGATCACGCTTTCCACATCGGGCGTGGTGCCGATGATGGCGCGCGCAGGGGACGAGATCGGCGTCAATCTCGCCGTCTCGCTCCACGCCGTCACCAAAGATGTGCGCGACGAGATCGTGCCCTTGAACCGCAAATACGGCATCGAGGAGCTGCTCGCCGCCTGCGCCGCCTATCCCGGCGCGAACAACGCGCGGCGGATCACCTTCGAGTACGTCATGCTCAAGGACAAGAACGATTCGGACGCCGATGCGCGCGAGCTGGTCCGCCTGATCCGGCATTACAGGCTCCCCGCCAAGGTCAACCTGATCCCGTTCAACCCCTGGCCCGGCGCGCCCTATGAATGCTCGACGCCCGAGCGCATCCGCGCCTTCTCGAACATCATCTTCGAAGCCGGCATCTCCGCCCCCGTCCGCACCCCGCGCGGCCGCGACATCGACGCCGCCTGCGGCCAGCTCAAGACCGCGGCGGAGCGGAAAAGCCGGGCGGAGCTGGACCGTCTGGCGGAGGAGAAGCTGGCGGCGCTGGGGTAGGCAGGATGCGACCCAATTGGACGCTCATGCCTCGGCGCTGAGCGCGCCCTGACGGCTGATCAAAGCAGGATGGCCGTTCGTTCGGTGATCAATGAGGGCCCACGCCGGATCCCCTTCGGAAGTCATAAATGAGACAACATACATGCCATCCGAGAGGGATAGCGCGATTTCCGGCAGGCGCCCCATTAATGAAATATCGAGCACATGGAGGCCGATTAATCTCTTGAACGATGGTTCCCATAGCTTTTCATCGCTCCAGCTTCCGCACTCGATAGCATCTCGACTTTCAATTCGCCAACTCCACTCAATCATTAAGGTGAACTCTCCGTTAGGATTGAGTTCGCGACCATCCTTTCCCTGTTTAGGCGTGAGCTTGCCGAATTCGATAAACAAAGCCGACCCATAGCCGCGCCAGACATGCGAAACTGGAAAATTGATGAGTGAGGTTCGGTAATCCGCGAGCAGAGAGGCACCATCGTTCATCTGCATATGTTACGCAATAGAGAGCAGTTGGCAATCACAGCTTTTACCGGAATCGGCCTTGTCACCGAGTATCGCCAAACGAATGGCCACATCGGGCTAAAGAAATCGTAGGAGTCTTTTAAAGCCTTCTCCCCTTAAGGGGAGAAGGATACGGAGCCTTGGCGGCTTGCCGCCTAGGCGGAGTTGGATGAGGGGTGAGCGCCCGTTGGCGCGCGCTCGCGGCGCGAGCGCATTCCCCTCACCCAGCTACGGCCAGGCGGCAAGCCGCCAAGTCTGCGCAACCCTCTCCCCGATGGGGAGAGGAAGAAGGGGGCACACTCGTCTTGAATCCCATACCCTTCCTCCTCCCCTTCGGCGCGGGGATCGTCGCCGGGGGCATGAACGCGCTGGCGGGCGGGGGAACGTTCGCCACCCTGCCGTCGCTGATCGCGATCGGGCTGCCCGCCAACGCCGCCAACGCGACCTCGAACGTGGCGCTACTCCCCGGCGCGGCGACCAGCGCCTGGGGGTTCCGCGACGAGATCGGCCCCGTGGGGGGCGTGCCGATCGCTACGCTGGCGATCATCACCTTCATCGCCGGGCTGATCGGCAGCGTGCTGCTGGTCGTCACGCCCACCCGCGCCTTCGATCTCATCATCCCCTGGCTGCTGCTGTTCGCGACCCTGGTGCTGGCGTTCGGCAAACGCGCTTCGGAATGGCTGCATGCGCGCGTCACGATCGGGCGCAGGGAACTGATCGCGGCGCAGGGGCTGCTCGGCATCTACGGCGGCTATTTCGGCGGCGGAGTCGGGCTGATGATGACGGCCATCTACGGCCTGCTCGCCGGCATCGCGCCCCGCGCGATGTTCGCGCCGCGCACGCTGATGCTCACCATCGCCAACAGCGCCGCCGCAATCGTCTTCATCCTGACCGGGCTGGTGCGCTGGGAGACGTGCCTGCCGACCTTGGCGGGCGCGGTGATCGGCGGCTGGGCGGGCGCGCGGATCGGCCGGCGGCTGCCCGCGGGCGCGGTGCGCGCCTGGACGCTGCTGGTGTGCGTGGCGACCACCGCCGTCTTCTTCTGGCGCGCCTATGGCTGACGAACCGGAACCGGATACGGCCCGACCCGTCTTGCCTTTGCCGTTCGCCTGTCGTTAAGGCTATGCCCCGCAATGATACTCGATCCGTTCCTGCGCCGCATCATCCGCAAGGGTGAGCTCATCATCACCGACGCCCAGGGAAAGACGCACCGCTTTGGTTCGCCCGACCCGGACAGGCCCGGGCCCGTGCATCTGAATTTCAAGGATCGCAAGGTTCCGGGCGAGATTCTGCGCAAGCCGACGCTGGGCGTGCCCGAAGCCTATATGGACGGGCGGCTCGACATAGAGGGCGACAACATTCTCCAGCTCATCGACCTGTTCCGCGAGAACACGGCCTATGAGAAGAATGTCGACGACGGGCTGATGCGGGGCGAGCATCCGCTGCTCACCAAGCTGTTCCGCGCCAACTCGATCCGCCGGGCCAAGCGCAACGTCGCGCATCATTACGACCTGTCGGACCGGCTCTACGATCTCTTCCTCGACGCCGACAAGCAATATAGCTGCGCCTATTTCCGGCCCGAGAACGAGGAGCACAACCTCGAGCGCGCCCAGCTCGACAAGAAGGCGCACATCGCCGCCAAGCTGAACCTGAAGCCGGGCCTCAAGGTGCTCGACATCGGCTGCGGCTGGGGCGGCATGGCGCTGTATCTCAACCGCGTCGCCGACGTGGACGTGCTCGGCATCACGCTCTCCGAGGAGCAGCTCAAGGTCGCCCGCCGCCGCGCCGAGGAGGCGGGGGTGGCCGATCGGGTGAAGTTCGAGCTGATCGATTATCGCACGCTCACCGGCCGCTTCGACCGCATCGTCTCGGTCGGCATGTTCGAGCATGTCGGCGTGCCGCACTATCGCACCTATTTCGGCAAGGTTCGCGAGCTTCTGACCGAGGACGGCTGCGCCCTCATCCACACCATCGGCCGGGTGAGCCCGCCGAGCTTCACCGACAGCTTCACCGCCAAATATATTTTCCCCGGCGGCTATATCCCCGCGCTCTCCGAGGCGATGGCGGCGAGCGAGCGCGAGCATCTCATCCTGACCGACGTCGAGGTGCTCAGGCTGCACTACGCCTACACGCTCCAGCGCTGGTACGAGCGCACCGGCCGCGCGAAGGAGGAGATCGTCAAGCTTTACGATGAGCGCTTCTATCGCATGTGGCGCTTCTACCTCGCCGGCGCGATGACCGCCTTCACCTGGGGCGAGATGGTCAATTTCCAGCTCCAGTTCGTCCGCAACCGGCGCGCGCTGCCGATTACGCGGGACTATATGATCGAGGCGGAACGCGAGCTTCTGGCGAAGGGCTGATCCTCCCCGGAACGAGGAGGTGGCGCGCGCGCAACGCGTGACGGAGGGGGCTCGAAGCCGGGCGATACCTTGGCGAAGCCCCCTCTCCACCACTGCCTGACGGCGGCGGTCCCCCTCCCCGTTCCGGGGGAGGATTTATTTGCGTTTCTCCCGCTTCATCTTCGCCGCCTTGCGCGCCTCGTTGGGCGTGACGGTGCCGTCATGGTTCAGGTCCGCCCCATCGAAATGGGCGAGCGCGGCGTTGACGAAGCGTTGCTCGGAAATACGGCCGTCATGTTCGCGGTCCACCGCGTCGAACTGGGCGTCCACCGCGGCCCAGCCCTTGGCCGTCGTTTTGGCGTCGTAGCGTTTGGCGATGGCGGCGAGCGCGGCGTGATATTCGGCCTTGGTCAGCCAACCGTCATGGTTGGCGTCCGCCGCCAGGAAGGTCGCCTCCGCGCGGCGGATCACGTCGTCGCGATGCACCGGCGGGGGATCGGCGAGCACGGCCGCGGGAAGAAGCAGGATCGGCAACGCCGGCCATATACGCATGGGGACAGACTCCGGGTTGAACGCGCGCCCCGCCAGTGGCACAGGCGCGCGCGTCCCGTAACCCCTTTCACCCTCAAGGAACGCCCATGTCGCAGCCGGTCAACCGTGTCGTCCTCGCCTATTCGGGCGGCCTCGACACCAGCGTGATCCTCAAATGGCTGCGCGAGACCTACAATTGCGAGGTCGTCACCTTCACCGCCGATCTCGGCCAGGGCGAAGAACTGGAGCCCGCCCGCGCCAAGGCCAGGCTGATGGGCGTGAAGGAGGAGCATATCTTCATCGACGATCTCCGCGAGGAGTTCGTGCGCGATTATGTCTTCCCGATGATGCGCGCCAACGCGCTCTACGAGGGGCTGTATCTGCTCGGCACCTCGATCGCGCGGCCGCTGATCGCCAAGCGCCAGATCGAGATCGCGCGTCAGGTGGGCGCGGACGCGGTGGCGCACGGCGCGACCGGCAAGGGCAATGATCAGGTGCGTTTCGAGCTCGGCTATTACGCGCTCGCGCCGGACATCAAGGTCATCGCCCCGTGGCGCGAATGGGATTTGACCAGCCGCACGAAGCTGATCGAATATGCCGAGGCGCACCAGATCCCCGTGCCGAAGGACAAGCGCGGCGAGTCGCCCTTCTCGACCGACGCCAACCTTCTTCACACCTCGTCCGAAGGCAAGGTGCTGGAGGATCCGTGGCAGGAGGTGCCGGATTATGTCTATTCGCGCACCGACAATCCCGAGGATGCGCCCGACCGGCCGGAATATATCACCCTCGATTTCGAGAAGGGCGACGGCGTGGCGCTCAACGGCGAGGCGATGAGCCCCGCGACCCTGCTCGCCGCGCTCAACGATCTCGGCAGGAAGCACGGCATCGGCCGTCTCGATCTCGTCGAGAACCGCTTCGTCGGCATGAAATCGCGCGGCATGTACGAGACGCCGGGCGGAACGATCTATCACGCCGCCCATCGCGGCATCGAGCAGATCACGCTCGATCGCGGCGCGGCGCATCTCAAGGACGAACTGGCGGTGCGCTACGCCGAGCTGATCTACAACGGCTTTTGGTTCGCGCCCGAACGCGAGATGCTGCAGGCGGCGATCGACCACAGCCAGGCCAGGGTGAACGGCACGGTGCGGCTCAAGCTCTACAAGGGCTCCGCCTCGGTGGTCGGCCGCAAGTCGCCCGACAGCCTCTATTCGGAGAAGGTCGTCACCTTCGAGGACGACGCCGGCGCCTACGATCAGCGCGATGCCGCGGGCTTCATCAAGCTGAACGCGCTACGGCTGCGCCTGCTGGGGCATCGCGACGGACGCTAAACCCCGCCGACGCAGGCCGGTGATCCTGATCGCGTTGACGTGGTAGACGGCGATCGGCATCCGTTCACGCAGGAGCGCCTTCAGCATTTGGTTGTTCGGATCGACTGCCTGACCGTTGAGCTGCACGAGCCAGATCGTCCGGGGGCGATGGGTCGCGGGTGCGGCAATCAGGGCGGCGATCTGCCTGCGATCCAGCGCGACGACGCCGGGCGTGCCCGTGGGATGCGCGCCCGGTGAATCGAGGGCAGGGACGGGGGCCGGGATTTGCCGGATCGGCAGCGGATGGTTCTTGTCGGTGAACGCATAGCCGAGCGGCAACGCGCTTTCATTGGGGTAAGCCCATATCGCATCATCCGGTCCGACCCTTGGCACGAGCCAGGCGACCACCGCGTTCCAGTTTTCGCCGGGAGCGAGAGCCGCGATCCGGGCATCCGTGATGGTCATCGTCAGCACGGGAATGGCGAGCAGCGCCGCCGCGACAGCGCGTCGTCGCCAGCCCAGCGTCGCCGCCGCGATCAGCAGCAGCGGCGTGGCGATCGGGCTCAAGGTTCGGGTCAGGAACACCGGAGAGACCAGCAGCGATAGCAGGATGGAGAGCAGCACCGGCAATAGGGCGAGCAGCAGCAGAGCCGCGAGCAGGCGCGTGCCTTCGCGCAAGAGTGTGATCCGCGCCGCACCCGCGACCAACGCGATCAGCATCGCCAGCCCCGCGCCGACGCTTTGCCCCGCGGCCAGATATACCAAGGCCAGCGGGAGATCGCCCGGCTTGAATTGCAGCCAGGTCGAATGAACCCAGGTGGGGGCCTGCCCGATCAGGATCAGGAAGGCGGGTACATAGGCGAGTCCAGCCAGTGTCTGCGCGCCAAGAAGCCATAGCCAGTCGGCGCGGGTCAGCCTGCGGTCGAGCAGAATGCAGGCCAGCGCCAGCGTCATCGCCATGGCGAACAGCGGACCGAGGCTATGGAGCCACAACATCAGCGTCTGGGTGATGAAATAGAGGACGATCCAACCGCGGGGCGGCCGCTCGCTTCGGGCATGGGCCTGGGCGAGGCGCAACAGCGCCAGAGTCGCCACGCCGTAAACCAGGATCATCACCGCATAGGGCCGCGCCTGCCGGTGCATGTCGATCAGCATCGGATGAATCGCGAACAGCGCGACCGCGAAGCCGATCATCGCCGCGCGGCCTGCGCGGTCCGTATCGAGCCGCCGCGCCAGCGTCGAAGCGCAGAGCCCCATCACCGCCAGCGCGGCGGCGCCGCTCAACAGGCTCGGCATCCGCAGCGCCAGCGGCGCATCGCCGAACATCCCCCGCCAGAGATGGAGCAGCGAATAATAGAAAGGCGGGTGGGTCTCGTAACGCGGCACCACATGCCAGAGGAAGGCGAAGCCGTGATCGGCGGCGAAGCGGCTATAGGCTTCGTCGAGCCAGAGCGACGTGCCGGCGAGATTCCACAAGCGGAACAGCGCGCCGGCGGCGATGGCGACGGCCATCAGGAGTATCGCCGCGCGCGCCGTCCATCGCTCGTCCACCGCCCGCGCCATACTGATTCCCGCCCTCGTGATGCGCGCATTGTGACGCGAAAATGCTAAGCCCGCCTTATTCGCACTTGCCATCGCGGCGCTTGTCCGGCGAGGGGGGGCGGGATTATCGCGGGGGTCCATGATCGATCCGGTTCCGTCGTCGCGCCCGATCTGCTGGTGGGAGACGCGCAGCTTCGCGGCGGCGATGATGCTGCTCGCGATCGTGCCGCTGCTGTGGCCGCCGATCCCGCCGATCACTGATCTGATGGGGCATATGGGGCGTTATCGCGTCCAGCTTGATATCGGCCATTCACCTTGGCTCAGCCGCTATTACAGCTTCCACTGGTCGGTGATCGGCAATCTCGGTTGCGATCTGCTGGTGCAGGCGCTGGGGCCGATCTTGGGGCTGGAGCTGGCCGTCAAGCTGATCGTCATGGCGATCCCGGCGATCACCGTCGGTGGCTTCCTGCTGGTTGCGCGCGAGGTGCACGGGCGGGTGCCTGCGACGGCCCTGTTCGCGCTGCCGCTCGCTTATTCGTATCCCTTCCAGTTCGGCTTCATCAATTTCGCGCTGGCGATGGGGCTGATGCTGATCCTGTTCGCGCTGTGGCTCCGCATGGAGCGCACGGGGCATCTGAAGAGCAGGCCCTATGTCTTCTTCATCCTCGGCTTCCTGCTGTGGCTGGCGCACAGCTTCGCTTGGGGCGTGCTCGGCATCCTCTGCTTCATGGCGGAGGGCGTGCGGTTCCGGAAGGAAGGCAAGGGCTGGTGGGAATGTTTCTGGCGGGCGGTGCTGAATTGCCTGCCGCTCGCGCCGCCCGCGCTGCTGCTGCTGCCCTGGCGGCACGGCGAATCCCCGCACGGCACCTATGACTGGTTCCGCCTCGATTTCAAATGGCGCTGGCTTTATTCGGTGCTGCGCGAGCGGGTGGAGATATGGGACATCGCCGGAGCGGCGCTGCTCTACGCCGTCGCCCTCTCGGGGCTCGTGTGGAAACCGTGGCGGCGATACGAAGCGATGCTCGGCATCGCCGCCGTGCTGCTGTTCATCACCTTCCTCTGCCTGCCGCGCGTGCTGCTGGGCTCGGCCTATGCCGACATGCGGCTAGCGCCCTACATGCTCGCGGTCACGATCCTGGCGTTGCGCCCGATCGCGAACCGGCGGCTCGCGCAGGCAGTCGCCATCGCGGCGCTCCTCTTCTTCGTCGGGCGGATCGCCGTCACCACGCTCGCCTTCCTGAAGTTCGAGCGCAACTACGACGCGCAATTGGAGGCGCTGGATCATATCCCGACGGGCGCGCGGGTGCTGGCGCTGGTGCGCGAGCCCTGCCGCAGCGCCTGGTACACCAGCCGCATGGAGCATCTGGGCTCGATGGCGATCGTCAGGCGGCAGGCCTTCGTCAACGACCAGTGGGAAGCGCCCGGCGCGCAGCTTCTGCGGGTCATCTACAAGCCGCCCGGCCGCTGGTTCTCGCATGATCCCTCGCAGCTCGTGCGCAGCCCGGATTGCCGCGCCCGCAACGAGCCGATCCTTGAGCTCGCGCTCGAATATTTCCCGCGCGACGCCTTCGATTATGTCTGGATGATCGACATGCCGCGCGATCGCTGGCCGAACGAACCCGATCTCCAGCCTGTCTGGCACCGGCCGCTTTACGGCATCCTCTATCGGGTGGTGCATATGACGCCGCTGCCCGAGCCGGTCGGCTCGGTGACGGAGCGCGGGAAGGCGGCGGCTCAGCCCACCACGGGCTGACGCGGCGCGCCGATCGTCTCGCGCACGATGTAGATCGGCCGGTGCTTGGTTTCGACCAGGATGCGCCCGACATATTCGCCGAGCACGCCGAGCGAGAGGAGCTGGACGCCGCCCAGGAACAGCACCGCCACCATCAGCGAAGGATAGCCCGGCACGTCGCCGCCGTGGATCAGCGTGCGGATCACCAGATAGGCGGCGTAAACCAGCGCGCCCAGGGCGACCAGCGCGCCCAGATAGCTCCAGACGCGGAGCGGCAGGGTGGAGCCCGAGGTGATGCCGTCCAGCGCCAGCGTCCACAGCTTCCAGTAATTGAACTTGGTCTTCCCCACCTCGCGCGGGGCGCGGTCATATTCCACCGCGGTCTGGCGGAAGCCCGCCCAAGCGAACAGCCCCTTCATGAAGCGGTTGCGCTCCGGCATCATGCGGATCACGTCCACCACCTTGCGGTCGAGCAGGCGGAAGTCGCCGGCATGCTCGGGGATCTTGTCCTTCGAGATATAATTGTGCGCGCGATAATAGAGATCGGCGGTCAGCCGCTTGGGCAGGCTGTCCGTCTCGCGATTGCGGCGCACGCCATAAACCACGTCGAAGCCGTCGCGCCAGCAGCGGATCATGGTGCCGATCAGCTCGGGCGGATCCTGCAAATCGACGTCGAGCGGGATCACCGCCTGGCCCGCGGCATGATCGAGCCCCGCCGAAAGCGCCGCCTCCTTGCCGAAATTGCGCGAGAGCGAGATGCAGCGCACGCGCGGGTCCGCCCGGTGCGCGGCGGCGATCGCGGCGAGCGTTGCGTCGCGGCTGCCGTCGTCGATGAACAAGATCTCCCAGCCGTCCGGCTCGCCCAAGGCATCAAGTACCTCGCCCACCCGGCGGACGAAGGGCGCGATCGCCTCCTCCTCGTCCTTGACGGGGGCGAGAATGGTGATGAGGGGCGCATCGCTCATGGTCATAGGCACCTTACGCCTGTTCGGTCAGTCGAACACCCACATCCGGTTCAGCCAGAACAGCATCCCCGGCGTCACGAAGAACATCGGCAGAGAGGGCGTCCAGTCCGGCCAGTGCAGCGCGGCGGTGAACAGCCACACCCAGAAGCTGTTGAGCGCATAGCCGATCAGGTTCGCCGCCACGAAGCGCCCGCCGGTGCGCGCCACGCTGCCGCGCCGGCCGTGGCCCTGGAAGGTGAAGCGGCTGTGGATGGTGTAGCCGACCAGCATCGCGGCGGCCGTCGCGATGGTATTGGCGACGAGCGGGGCGACATGCACCGGCCCGGAAAGCGCGTTGTAGATCACGATCTGGAACAGCGTGACGCCGACGCCGACCACGCCATAGCGGGCGATCTGCGCGATCAGCGCGCGATGCTCCGCCTTCAGCCCGCCCCATAGCCCCAGAAAGCTCGCGCGCACGCCAAAACCCTTGTTCCCCGCCGCGAAGCCAGTAGAGCGGCGGAAGCCGAATCTCAAATGCTATCCGTCGAGCCCACCGCGCGCGAAGAGGCGCCCAGAAGCGACGCCGCCGCGCGGTTCGAGCGGCTGATCGCGCTGCGCTGGAAGCTCGTCACCCTGATCTTCTGGATTTGCGCCGCGGCGGTGCTCCTGTGGATGAAGCGCGCGGGCATCCACTGGTTCGCGTTGCCGGATACGGATGACAATATCCGCTTCAACCAGGTGCGGGACTGGCTTCACGGCCAGGGCTGGTATGATCTGCGCCAGTATCGGCTGAATCCGCCGATCGGCTTCAACATCCACTGGTCGCGGCTGGTCGATCTGCCGATCGCGGCGATGATCGTGACCTTGAAGCCGATCTTCGGCGCGGCGATCGCCGATCGGGCGGCGGTGGCGATCGCGCCGCTGCTCGCGCTGCTGCCCGCGATGCTGGCGCTGTCCGCCGTGGTGCGGCGGCTGCTCGATGAGCAGGCCTATCCGCTGGCGCTCGCCATCCTGATGTGCGCGGGCGGTGCGGTGGCGATGTGGACGCCGCTGCGCATCGATCATCACGGCTGGCAACTCGCCTTCCTGATGATCACCGTCTCGGGTCTGATCGACCGCGATCCGGTGCGCTCCGGCGTCACTATCGGCGTCTCCACCGCGCTTTCCACGGCGATCGGGCTGGAGATGCTGCCCTACACGCTGTTCGCCGGCGCGGCGCTGGGCCTGCACTGGGCGTGGGACCGGCGCGAGGCGAAGCGGCTCGGCGCTTACGGCGTGACGATGGCGGCGGCGATCACGCTCTGCTTCCTCGTCTTCACCTCTTACGACAATATGGCGATGCGCTGCGACGCGCTGACTCCGATCTGGTATATCGAGATCGCGTTGGGCGCGGTGCTGCTGGCGCTGCTTTCGCGGGTGAAGGCGGAGAATCGCTGGGGCCGCCTCGCGCTGGTGCTGGCGGCGGGCGGCATCGTCGTCGCGGTGATGGTGCTGGCCTTCCCGCAATGCGTCGATCAGCGGCTCGAGGGCATCTCGCCCGAGGTCGAGCGGCTGTGGCTCAGCCATGTCCGCGAGGCGCGCCCGATCTACAAGCAATCGGTCGAGGTCATCCTTGGCATGACGGCGCTGCCGATCATCGGCGCGATCGGCAGCCTGATCGCGCTGTGGAAATATCGCGGCACGCGCCAGGGGGCGGACTGGCTGCCGGTCACGCTGTTCGTGCTGTTCGCCGGACTGCTGATGCTGTGGCAGACGCGCACCGGGCCTTCCGCGCAGATGCTCGCCGTGCCCGGCGCGACCTGGCTCGCCTGGGCGGCGATCCTGTGGCTGGGCCGCAGCCGTTTCCTGCTGGTGCGGGTAGTCGGGCCGGTAGCGGCATTCCTGGTGCTGTCCGGCCTCCTCGTGCCCTATCTCCAGGACGGGTGGAACGCGCTCGCAGTCCATCCCGCGAAGAACAGGCCGGCGGCGAAGAGCGGCAAGCATCCGGTCAACCTCACCAGCAAGGCCAACGCCGAGTGCCCGACCATCCCGGCGCTGGCCCCCATCGGCAAGCTGCCCGCCGCCACCCTGTTCAGCTTCATTGACTTGGGCCCGCGAATCATCACGCTCACCCACCACAGTGCGGTGGCCGGCCCCTATCACCGCAACGGCGACGCCATCCTCGACGTGGAGCACGCCTTCCGCGGCAGCCCGGAGCAGGCGCATGCGATCATCGACCGGCACCATGCCTCCTATGTGCTGATCTGCCCGCATATGTCGGAGGCGACGATCTATCGGGCGGAGGCGCCCGGCGGCTTCTATTCCAAGCTGGCGAGCGGCTGGACCCCGGTCTGGCTCCATCGCATGCCGCTGCCGAAGGATTCGCCTTATGTGCTGTATCGGGTGGCGGATTGAGTGACGATGGGTGTCAGGAGAAGGAGGCCCTGAGCCCGTCGATCACGAATTGGGAGGCGAGCGCCGCCAGCAGCACGCCCAACAGTCGCGTGATCACCGCCTCCACCTTATAGCCCAGGAAGCGCATCAGCGGCCCCGCCGCCAGCAGCGATACGAACATCAGCGCCAGCACCGTCGCCAGCGCCGCCAGCACCACGATATGATCGATGATGCCGTGGCTCTTCTGCATGATCAGCATGGCGGACGCGATCGATCCCGGCCCGGCGATCATCGGCATCGCCATCGGGAAGATCGAGATATCGTCATATTGCTCGGGATGCGCGGCGACCTCGCTGGCGCGCTCCTCGCGGCGTTGGGTGCGCTTCTCGAACACCATTTCGAGCGCGATCAGGAACAGCATGATACCGCCCGCGATGCGGAAGGCGTCCAGGCTGATGCCGAGCGTGCGCAGCAAGGGCTCGCCCAGCAGCGCGAAGACGACGAGGATGCACGCCGCCACGATCGTCGAGCGCACAGCCATCGCGCGGCGGTGGGCGGCGTCCGTGCCGGCGGTCAGCCCGGCGAAGATCGGCGCGCAGCCCGGCGGATCGATCACCACAAAGAAGGTGACGACCGCGGAGAAGAAAAGCTCGATCACAACCCCGCCGGCGGCGTCAGCCCTGCACGCAGATGGGCGGCGACCAGCGTGTTGCGGAGCAGCACGGCGATCGTCATCGGCCCGACGCCGCCCGGCACCGGGGTGATCGCGCCGGCGACTTGCTTCGCTTCGTCGAAGGCGACGTCGCCGACCAGCTTCGTGCCGCCCGCGCCGTCCGGCACCCGGTTGATGCCGACGTCGATCACGGTCGCGCCCGGCTTGATCCAGTCGCCGCGCACCATCTCGGGCCGGCCGACCGCAGCGACGACGATATCGGCGCGGCGCGTCAGGCCCGGCAGGTCGCGCGTCTTCGAATGGGCGATGGTGACGGTGCAACTCACCTGCGTCAGCAGCGTGGCCATCGGCTTGCCGACGATGTTGGAGCGGCCGATCACCACCGATTCCAGCCCGGTCAGATCGCCCAGCACGTCCTGCAACAGCATCAGGCAGCCGAGCGGGGTGCAGGGCACCAGCCCCGGAATGCCGGTTGCGAGGCGGCCGGAGTTGACGACATGGAAGCCGTCGACATCCTTCTCCGGCGCGATCGCGTCGATGATCGCCGCCTCGTCGATATGCTTGGGCAAGGGCAACTGGACGAGGATGCCGTCCACCGTCTCGTCGGCGTTGAGCGCGCGGACCAGATCGAGCAGCTCCTGCTGGCTGGTTTCGGCGGGCAGCTTGTGGGTGAAGCTCGCCATCCCCGCCGCCTCGATGGCGCGGCCCTTGGAGCGGACATAGACCTGGCTCGCCGGATCCTCGCCGACGATCACGACGGCGAGGCCGGGGGCGCGGTCGGCCTTCGCCTGGAAATCCGGCACAAGCTCCGCGACTCGCTCGCGCAGCTTCGCCGCGAAGGCTTTGCCGTCGATGATCCGCGCCGTCATGCGCCGCCCATGATCAGCGAGCGGAAGATCTGCGGCAGCAGGATGCCGCGCAGGATATAGATCAGCAGCAGCACCACCATCGGCGAGAAATCGAGCCCGCCGAAATCGGGCAATATCCGGCGGATCGGACGGTAGAGCGGTTCGGTGAAGCTATCCAGTCCGCGCACGATCTGGTTCACCATCTGGTTGTGATGGTTGATGACGTTGAACGCGAACAGCCACGAGAGGACGATCTGGATCACGATGATCCACCACAGCACCTCGAGCAGCAGATCGATGATTTGATAAAGCGCTATCATTCCGTCTCCCTTCGGCGGCGCTCGCCCTTCTAGCGGAGCATCGCCCCGGTTTCCATCAGCCGGCGCGGACCAGCGTGCCGGCGCCCTGACGGGTGAAGATTTCGAGGAGCATCGCATGGCGGATGCGCCCGTCGAGGATGACGGCGGCGTCCACCCCCGCTTCGATCGCCGTCACGCAGGTTTCCATCTTGGGGATCATGCCGCCGGAGATGGTGCCGTCCGCCTTCAGCCGCTCGATATCGCCGGGGACGAGATCGGAAAGCAGCCTCTTCTCCTTGTCGAGCACGCCCGCCACATCGGTAAGTAGGAACAGCCGCGCCGCCTTCAATGCGGCGGCGATCGCGCCCGCCATCGTGTCCGCGTTGATATTGTAGGTATGCCCGTCCGCGCCGATGCCGATCGGAGCGAGGACGGGAATGAACCCGGCGGCGGAAAGCGTGTCGAGAATGGTGCGGTCGACATGGCGCGGCTCGCCGACGAAGCCGAGATCGACATGGCGCTCGATGCCCTGGAGTTTGTCCGGCTGGGCGCGGCCCACCTTCTCGGCCACCACCAGCCGCGCGTCCTTGCCCGAGAGGCCCACCGCCTTGCCGCCCGCCTGGCCGATCCAGCCGACGATCTCTTTATTGATCGAGCCCGCCAGCACCATTTCGGCGATCTGCGCCGTCTCCGCGTCCGTCACGCGCAGGCCGTCGACGAAGCGCGATTCGACGCCGAGGCGCTTCAGCATGGACCCGATCTGCGGCCCTCCGCCGTGGACGACCACCGGGTTGATGCCCACCGCCTTCAGCAGCACCACATCCTCGGCGAAGCTGCGCGCGAGCTCGGGATCGCCCATCGCGTGCCCGCCATATTTCACCACGAAGGTCTTGCCCGCATAACGCTGGAGATAGGGCAGCGCCTCGGTCAGCGTCTCCGCCTTGGCGAGCATCGCGGGATGGGGCAGGAAATCGGGGGCGAGCGTCATGCGTGCGCCATAGCGGCAGGGGGGGCGGGCCGAAAGTCCTTGCTGTGGAAACAAGGCGCCGTCGCCTTCCGTGGGGGAGCCCTTTGCGCGTCCCGCTTCGGAAAGCCGGCGCGTTCCCTCAGGAATGCGCCGACCTCCGCTTCATCATTCACCGGCTGGTGCGCTCGGCGAGCTGGATCCGATCGGATTGGGCCAGAAGCTGCTCGATCTTGGGCAGGGTCTGGTTCCACGCTTCGCGACGGCAGGCATTCTGTGCCATCAGGCTGGCGAGCCCCTTGCTGCCGGGATCGTCGCAGAGACGGCCGATCGCCCCGCTGATCCGGCGGTGGAGGGAAAGCTGGCCCTGCTGGATGGCGAGATTGAGATCTCCGTACCCGACCCGCTCGGTCTGGGCTTGCGCCGGAGCGGCGGCCGGGATGAGCAAGACGGCGGCGACGAGAGGAATATAAGCGCGCATGACGATCTCCTTTCCTGTGGCGAGGTGGTTGCCGTTCGCCCCGACTCCGCCGAAGCGAACCAGGCCACGCTTCCCCCGCCGCCGTCTGACGAGCGCTAAAATCGCCTCCGCAAGACCGTGAAAAAGACATTAAAATGTGTGGAGCGCCCGCCGCCTGGCAGCAAGCGATCGGGTTATGATGCTTCTCGCGCCGCGGGTTTGCCGGCGAGGGCGCGCCTTGCTTCGGCGCGACAGTCATAGGGCAACCGGGGATCGGCGCAGAAATCGGGCCACAGCCCCGTCCTGACCCAGACCCGCGCCAGCCCGATGCGCGCGGCCAGCTTCATGAAGCGCGGGTCGGCGCGGAACGGGGCCAGATAATCGCGATACCAGGTCGCGCCGCTGTCCCATTCGTCGGGTATGCGGTCCATCGGCGCGTTCAGTTCCTCGGCTCGCGCATAGGCTTCATCGATACGTCCCAGCCAGGCGAGCTGCTGCACCAGCGCGGGCGTGGCTCCGGTCGACCGATATTCGCGCCGCAGCGCGTCGGCGGCGGCAGCGTTGGTCTCCGGCGTCGGATGCGCGCGCCATCGGAGGAACGCCGCTTGCTCGGCCATATGCGCGGCGCTCCCTTGCGGCAGCTCGGTGAGGAGCCGCATCGCCTTCGCCGGATCGCCCCACCGATAGGCGAGCTCGAATTCGAGCTGCTTGTGCTGGATGACGTCCGGCCAGAGCGTCTGCGCGCGCCGGTTCATGGCTTGGGCGCCTTCGAGGTCGCCCGTTTCAGCCATAAGCTCCGCGAGAAAATAATATTTGCCGCCCAGGAAATGATCGAGCTCCAGGGAGCGTTTGCCGCTGGCGAGTGCGTCCTGAAGGCGGCCGATCACGGCCAGATCGCTTGATCGCACAATGAGCAGCTCGAAGGAATCGGGTTCCGCCGCCAGTCCGGCCCGAACCGCCGACTCGCGCTCCAGCCACTTTCCGCCGCCGTTCAGCGCAAGAGCCATCGCGAAATAAGGCGTACTCGATTTCGGATCGAGGGCGAGCGCATGCCTGGCCGTCGCCATGGCTTGCGGCGCGAGCCGCGGATCGGCCTGCGGATTGGTCGACATCACCCCCAGCGTGGCGGCATAGCTGCCCCAGCCGGGCGCCCAGTTCGGCCTGAGCGTCACGGTTTGGCGGAAATAGCGCGCCGCTTCGTCCAGATCCTTTCCGATATAGTCGATGCCCGCCAGAAACACGCGCGCCAGATCCGGATCGGACGAAAGCAGCTTCGCATGATCGGCCCGGTAGGCGTAGTTCAGCTCGCGCCCGATCCCGTTGGCGATCTGCTGCCCTAGGCCGTCGACATTTTGGGGCGAGCTGCTGAACGCCCGCGACCAGACCAGCGTGCGCCTGGGGCCGGCCAAAAGTCTGATCGTAACATAAAGCGCATCGCGGCTCGTGACGGCATCCCCGGATACCACCAGCATGGGCCGCGCGCCGCTGTGTCCGCGCGAACTTGCCGCATCGACGATCTCGATCTTCGCCGCGGTTCCGGTCATCGTGCGCGACAGCTCGACGGGGAGGTTCTGGCGCAAGGCCTGGGCTGTCGCATCCGCATCGCCGGCGTGGAGCGGCTCGACCAGAACGGAAGGAGCCGTATCGGGCCTCCTGGCGGCGCGTTGAAGAACCGCGCTCGAGGCCAGCAGCAGCACCACGAGCGCGACGGCCCACGGCCAGCTTCGATTCCAGAATCGAACGACGCCCCGCCTCCGCACGCGATCGGCGGCGGTCGGTGCCGGATCGCCGGCGGGTTCCTGCGTCCCCTTTCCGGGGTAAGGAGTGGGTCTTGCCGATCGAGCGGGCGGCTCCGCCGCGAGCAACCGGTCGTGGAGGGCCGAAGTCGCCTGCGCCGGGACGACGGCGAGCTCCTCGCGGAGAGCCTGCCTCAATTGGATAAACACCCGGTGCATGCCGATCCGGTCCCCGCACGCATGCGCCGCCCGCATGGCGATGACCGCAGTGGCCTCGTCAAGCGGATCGTCGCCCAGCACGGGGTCGATAAGTCTGCGCGCCGCGATGGGATCGTTTTGCTCCAGCGCGTGCTGCGCCACCGCCACCGCTCCCTCCCGGCATTTCCTCCGGTAGCGATCGCGTTCGATCCTCAGCCAGTCGTCGAAGTCGCTACTGATGTCGTCGAGATCGGAGAGGAGCGGGAGCAGGGCGGCCTCCAGGCGTTCGGCCAGTCCCCGCGCGTCTTGCGCCGCAACCAACCTGTCTATCGCCTCGATATCGGTTGCGATGACGCCCGGAGCAATCGAGGCCGCCGAGCGCGATACCAGCAGCGGCCCCACCGGCCCGGTCAGTTCCCGAAGCTCGTGAAAACTTTGCCTCAGGCTGGCGCGGGCCTGGTCCTCGCCGCGATCGCTCCACAACAATGTCGCGAGCCGATCCCGCGTAACGGGCCGGGGATGCTCAACGATCAGATAGGCGAGCAGCGCGCGCGCCCTGCGGCCCCGAGGGAGGGCATTCTTTCCATCCGGCCCGATCAGGCGGAAGCTCCCGATGAGCGAAGCCGCGAACGCGGTGCGCTGCTCGTCGCTGCCACCGGAATCGGACATCGCGACCCCCCTCGCCGCAATTATATGTCCGGGTCGGGTCTTCGTCGAGAAGGGCTAGGCGGCGCGATCCAGCCGTCGTCCGATCGCCACGAAGACATAGATCACCGGCGGCACCAGCACCGCGGAGAGCACCACCTTGGCGATCATCTGGCCGATCAGCAGCTCGCCGATCGGGAATACGCCGAGAAAGGCAATCGAGACGAACAGCAGCGTGTCGACGATCTGGCTCAATATGCTTGCCAGCGCGGCACGCAGCCACAGGAGACGGCTGCCCTCGCGGCCCTTCAGGATGGCGAAGATGGTGACGTTGAGCGTCTGCGAGACGCCGTAGGCGACGATCCCGCCCAGCCAGATGCGCGGCGTGCCGCCCATCATCAGCGCGAAGGCGTCGCGCCGCGCCGGCTCCATCGCGGGCGAGGCGGGGATCGCCAGCACCAGCAGGGAAAGCAGGATCGAGGCGATCAGCGGCACGAAGCCGATCAGCACCAGCCGGTTCGCGATCGCGCGGCCGTGCAGCTCGGCGACCGAGCTGGCGGTCGAGACGAGCAGCAGAAAGGCGAAGATGCCCGCCTCCACCGCCAGCGGCCCGACTCCGATCGCCGCGCCGAGATCGGAAAGCGGCCCCAGCGCGATCTGCTTGTTGCCGAGCACGCCGGCGATGCAGACCATGCCGCCGTAGAAGATCGAGAAGAGGAAAAGCGAACGCGGAACCTGAACGGTCGCGACGGGGCTCGCGGGCGCGGGCATGGTGGACATGCGCCCTGCTATCGGGTTTTGCCGAAGGGGGGAAGCGGGCTTGTTCCGCTCTTTCCGTCATCCCCGCCGGCTGCGCGGGGATGACGGAACAGGGATCATACGCTGTCGTGCGAAACCGGCTTCGGCTTGGCCGGCTGCTCGATGGAGGCCGGAACCAGCGTGGACGACGGCTTGGCCGCCGCGCCGCAATCACCCGAGGTCTTGCGCAGCACCTGCGGCGCCTTGCCCGATCCCATCGAGGTGATGCTCACGCTCTGCGTGCAGACACCGTTGCCGGTCGAGGTCGAAACCAGCGTGTAGCTGCTCGCTCCGGCGGGCATGTTCGCCAGCGCCGCCGCATGGAGCCCGCTCGCGGCGGGGAGCGGCTGCGCGGCCATGATCTGCGCCTGGCGCATCATCATCGCCGCCTGCCGGTCCATCGCGGCGGAGATGCGGTCGAGCATGGCGAAGGGTGAACCAGGCCCGAAGGCGGTGAGGAAGAAGGGATCGACGCCGATCGGTGCCGCTGTGTTCCGCACCACGATGCGGGGCGGATGGTCGCCGGTGTAGCGGATCTGCTCGACGCCGCCGGCGGGCAGCGCCACCGTCATCACATGCACGCTCGGCCGCTCGGCCGCCGAAACGGCGGTGAACGCCGTCAGGCCCGTCGCGACGCCGGCGAGGATCAGGGGAATCTTGAAGCGCATAGGAGCTGGCCTCCGTTCAGGGTTGAAAGGATGCGGGGGCTATCCTCGACGCTTCGCCTGAACCCGGCTTTAACGAGCGTCCCCGATGCGACGAGCCGAGCCGAGGCGCGAAGGGCTGGCCGCGCCGGCCCGCTTGTGTATGGTCCTGCGCTTTGCGCCGCCGGGGGGCGGCCGCACGTGCTTGGCCAAGGGGCGGGGATGAGAGTTCTGATCGGGATCGCGGGCATCGCGGTCATCCTGTTGATCGCGCTGGCGCTTTCCACCGATCGCCGCGCCATTCGCCTCCGCGTGGTGGGCGCGGCCTTCGCGCTCCAGGCGGGGCTCGCGGTGCTGGTGCTCTATGTGCCCTGGGGCAAGAAGGTGCTGGCCTTCCTGTCCGGCGGCGTCTCGGACCTGCTGGGCTTCGCCAAGGCGGGCGTGGACTTCATCTTCGGCCCGCTCGCCAGCCCGGCGATCGGCGGCAACAGCTTCGCGATCGCGGCGCTGCCCGTCATCATCTTCTTCGCGAGCCTGGTTTCGATCCTCTACTATCTCGGCATCATGCAACTGGTCGTGCGCTGGATCGGCGGCGCGATCGAGAAGGTGATCGGCGTCTCCAAGGTCGAATCGCTGTGCGCGGCGGCCAACATCTTCGTCGGCCAGAGCGAATCGCCGCTGGTCATCCGGCCCTATCTGGCGGAGCTCACGCCCGCGCAGCTCTTCACGGTGATGACCAGCGGCATGGCGGGTGTGGCCGGCACCATCCTCGCCGCCTACGCGGCGATGGGCATCCGCATCGATTATCTGCTGGCGGCTTCCTTCATGTCCGCGCCGGGCGGCATCCTGATGGCCAAGATCATCATGCCGGACCGGATCGAGTCGCCCGAGGGGCAACTCCCGCTCGGCGACACACCCGAGGACGAGATCATCGCGCTCGCCGAGGCGACGCATGATGAGGAGAAGCCCGCCAACATCATCATGGCCGCCGCGCAGGGCGCGCAGACCGGCGTGAAGCTGGCGGTGGCGGTCGGTGCGATGGTGCTCGCCTTCGTCGCGCTGGTCGCGCTCGCCAACGGCATCCTGACCGGCATCGGCCACTGGTTCACCACCGCCGACATCACCTTCCAGGGCATCATCGGCACGATCTTCAAGCCGGTCATGTATCTGCTGAACGTGCCATGGAGCGAGGCGGGGGCGGCGGGCGGCTTCTTCGGCGAGAAGGTCGTGCTCAACGAGTTCGTCGCCTATATCGATCTCGGCAAGCTCCAGGCATCGCTCAGTCCCCGTACGATCGCGGTCGTCACCTTCGCGCTGTGCGGCTTCGCCAATTTCTCCTCGATCGCGATCCAGATGGCGGTGACGGGCGGCCTCGCCCCCAACCAGCGCCCAATGATCGCGAAGCTGGGTCTGCGCGCGCTCGCGGCGGGCAGCCTCGCCAACCTGATGTCGGCGGCGCTCGCCGGGCTGCTGATCGGCTGACTTTGCGCTTGATTGCTCCTCATTCCTACGCATAACATAGATACATAAGGATCATTTCCGCTTATTGCGTAACGATCCGGCAATAACATGCGCGAGGATCTATGGGAGCGGAGCCCTCCTTCGGGAATCGGGTGATGATCGTCACCGGCGCGAGCGAGGGGATCGGCCGCGCCACCGCGCGCACGCTTGCCCGACGCGGTGCGCATGTCGCGCTGTGCGCGCGGCGGCCGGGGCCGCTCGAGGAGACCGCCGATGCGCTCAGGGTGGAGGGCGGCTCCGTCGAGGCGCATCCGCTCGATGTCGCCGATCTCGACGCCTTTGCCGCGCTGATCGCCGATGTCGCGCGGCGGCGCGGGCGGCTCGACGGGCTGGTCAACAACGCCATGGCGGCGAGCTACAAGGCGCTCGACGATCTCGACATCGCCGACTGGCGGCGCGATTTCGCGGTCAATGCCGAAGCGCCCTTCGTCGGCACGCGCGAGGCGCTGCGGATCATGCGCGCGCAGGGGCATGGCGCGATCGTCAACATCTCGTCCGCCTGCGGCATCCGGGCGATGCCTGGCATGGCGAGCTATTCGGCCTCCAAGGCCGCGCTCGTCCATTTCTCCGCCTGCGCCGCGATCGAGGCCGCGCCCTGTGGCGTGCGGGTCAACTGCATCGTGCCGGGCCAGATCGCGACTCCTGCCACGCAAGCCTTCGCCGCCGCCCAGCCCGAAACGGCCGGCGCGATCACCGCCGCCATTCCGATGCGCCGCTCGGGCGAGCCGGAGGAGGTGGCCGAGACGATCGCCTTCCTGCTTTCGGACGTCGCCGCCTACATCACGGGCATCGCGCTTCCCGTGGACGGCGGCAAGGCGATGCAGCTCTACATGCCGGGTTGAGGAGGGCGCGATGAGGCTTCGGGACAAGCGCGCGGTCGTTACCGGCGGAGCGCAGGGTATCGGCCTCGCCATCGCCCGGCGGCTGGCGGCGGAGGGCGCGCGCGTCGCCGTGCTCGACCGGGACGAGGGCGCCGCGCGCGGCGCTCTGGAGGGCGATACCCGGCATCTCGGCCTCGTCTGCGACGTGGCGGACAGCGCCGATGTGGACCGCTGCTTCGGCGCGATCGTCGAGGCGTTCGGCGGCGTCGACATCCTCGTCAACAACGCCGGCATCGGCCGCGCGGAGGGCGACGGCAGTGACGCCATGTACGCCGGCGCGGCGGAGCGGGCGGCGCAGATCGCGCGCGGCGAGGAGCCGATGGCGCATCCCGATC
>Ga0164242_10000123_pt1 | contig 92501 bp, 83 predicted proteins | sample OricomgcompostMG_FD_108783 | JGI IMG/M metagenome (GOLD analysis project Ga0164242, IMG submission 108783) | Miracle-Growth compost microbial communities from Emeryville, California, USA - Original compost - Miracle growth compost (MG) ...
GGCCTTCTCGATGGCGGCCCTGGCAGGCTGTGGCCGCCATCGAGAAGGCCGGGTCCATGGGGAAGTGATGGGAGTTCGTGACGAGCGCCGGGTGGAGGCGCGGGAGATGCCACGAAGTGCGCGCGTCCCGTGACGAAGAGTCCGGGAACGTCACACATCCTCATGCCCCGGGGAAGCGTGGTCGACCTTAGTTACCCATAGGGTTACGTAGGTCGACCGCACTCGGCAGGGTGTTGAAGAACCGTCACGGAAGGGTGGAGATCGTGCCGCACCCGTGACCTTCCCGGCCTATGCGTGCCGTCCTTGTGACGTTCCCGGCGCAAGCGTGCCGTCCCTGTGCCCTCTTCCCTGCATCTCCCTCGCGTCCCGGGCGTCTCGTGGCGGCCACAGCCTGCCCGGGCCGCCACGAGACGCCCGGGACGCAACTCGGACGGGCGCCGCGGCCACGAAGTACGGCCGGGGCGGCGCGAACAGCGGGCGGGGCGGCGGCCGCCCGCGGGTGCGTTCGCAGTTCTCCGGACTATCTACGGCTAAGTGCGAACGCACCTGCGGGGTGGGGTCAGCCGTCCTCGCGCATCGGGAGGCGGACGCCGCGCTCGGCGGCGACCTCGATCGCGCGGTCGTAGCCGGCGTCGGCGTGGCGGATCACGCCCATGCCGGGGTCGGCCTGGAGGACGCGTTCGATCTTTTCGCCGGCGAGGTCGGTGCCGTCGGCGACGCAGACCATCCCAGCATGGAGGGAGCGGCCGATGCCGACGCCGCCGCCGTCGTGGATCGAGACCCAGGAGGCGCCGGCGCTGGTGTTGACGAGGGCGTTCAGGAGCGGCCAGTCGGCGATCGCGTCGGAGCCGTCGGCCATCGCCTCGGTCTCTCTATAAGGGGAGGCGACCGAGCCCGAGTCGAGGTGGTCGCGGCCGATCACGATCGGCCCCTTCAGCTCACCGCTCCGCACCATCTCGTTGAAGCGCAGGCCGAGCCGGTGACGCTCGCCGTAGCCCGCCCAGCAGATCCGCGCGGGCAGGCCCTGGAAGGCGATCCGCTCGCCGGCGAGGCGAATCCAGCGTTCGAGCGCCTCGTCGCCGGCCATCTCGTCGAGCACCGCCGCATCGGTGGCGGCGATGTCGCCCGGGTCCCCGGACACCGCGACCCAGCGGAACGGCCCCTTGCCCTCGCAGAACAGCGGCCGCACGTAGGCGGGGACGAAGCCGGGGTAGTCGAAGGCGCGCTCGAAGCCGCCCAGTTGCGCCTCGGCCCGGAGGCTGTTGCCGTAGTCGAAGACCTCGGCGCCGCGGTCGAGGAATTCGACCATCGCCGCGCAGTGGGCCGCGATCGCCGCGCGGGCGCGCCGCACGTACTCCTCCGGCGCCTCGACCCGCAGCCGCGCCGCCTCCTCCAGCGTCATCAGGTTGGGGACGTAGCCGTTCAGCGGATCATGGGCGGAGGTCTGGTCGGTGACGATGTCAGCGGCGAAGTCGCGGGCGAGCAGCGCCGGGAGCGCGTCGACGGCGTTGGCGCAGAGGCCGACGCTGAGCGCCCGCCCCTCGGCCTTCGCCGCCTCGCAGCGGCGCATCGCGTCCTCGAGGTCGCGAGCCTCCTCGTCGAGGTAGCGCGTCTCCAGCCGGCGGGCGATCCGCTCCTTGTCGACCTCGACGCAAAGCGCGACGCCGCCGTTCATCGTGATCGCCAGCGGCTGCGCGCCGCCCATCCCGCCGAGCCCGGCGGTGACCGTGATCGTCCCCGCCAGCGAGCCGCCGTGTCGCCGGCGAGCGATCTCAGCGAAGCACTCATACGTCCCCTGGACGATCCCCTGGCTGCCGATGTAGATCCAGGAGCCCGCGGTCATCTGCCCGTACATCGTCAGCCCCTCGGCTTCGAGCCGGCGGAACTCGTCCCAGTTGTCCCAGTCACCGACCAGGTTGGAGTTGGCGATCAGGACGCGCGGCGACCACTCGTGGGTGCGCATCACGCCGACCGGCTTGCCCGACTGGACGAGCAGCGTCTCGTCGTCCTCGAGGCCGCGCAGGGAGCGGACGATCGCGTCGAAGGCCTCCCAGGAGCGCGCCGCGCGGCCGGTGCCGCCGTAGACGACGAGGTCCTCGGGGCGCTCGGCGACCGCCGGGTCGAGGTTGTTCATCAGCATCCGCATCGCGGCCTCCTGCGGCCACCCCTTGCAGGACAGCCTCGACCCGTGCGGCGCGTGGATCTCGCGGCTCACTCCAGACCTCCGATCTTGGGACGTGCGCTCATTCGAGCTCCCCGATCTTCTCCTCGACCGCGGCGAGGAGCGCCCCCGACCCGACCAGCTCCTCGGCGGCGGCGAGCTCGGGCGAGAGCCAACGGTCGGCGCCGAACCCGGGGACGTCGGCGCGCAGGCGGTCGCGGGCGGCGCCGGTGCCGGGGGCGGGCGCGAGCGGCGCGCGCAGGTCGAGGCCGCGGGCGGCGCAGGTGATCTCGACCGCGAGGATGCGGCGCAGGTTGGCCAGCGAGGTGCGCAGCTTGCGCGCCGCGCCCCAGGCCATCGACACATGATCCTCCTGCGAGGCGCTGGTCGAGAGCGTGTCGGAGCTGGCCGGGACCGCGAGCCGGCGGTTCTCGACGACCATCGCCGCCTGCGTGTAGTGGCCGATCATCAAGCCCGAGTTGACCCCGGCGTCGTCGGCGAGGAACGGCGGCAGGCCCTCGGAGCGGACTTTGTCGAGCAGCCGGTCGGTGCGCCGCTCGGCGATCGCGCCGATGTCGGCGGAGGCGATCGCGAGCAGGTCGCAGGCGAGGCCGAGCGGCGCGCCGTGGAAGTTCCCGCACGACTCGACCCGGCCGTCGGGCAGCACCATCGGGTTGTCGATCGCCGCTTCGAGCTCGTAGTCCGCGGTGCGCCCGGCGTGCGCGAGCGCGTCGCGGGCGGCGCCGTTGACCTGCGGCGCGCAGCGCAGCGAGTAGGCGTCCTGGACGCGGGTGTCGCCGTAGCGGTGACTGGCGACGACGGCCGAGTCGGCGAGCAGGCGGCGGAGGTTGGCGGCGCTGACCTGCTGCCCGGGCTGCGGCCGAAGCGCGACGAGGTCGGCGGCGAAGGCGCGGTCGGTGCCGAGCAGCGCCTCGACCGAGAGCGCGGCGGAGATGTCGGCGGCCTTCAGCAGCAGCTCGAAGTCCCGCAGCGCGAGCACCAGCATGCCGAGGATCCCGTCGGTCCCGTTGATCAGCGCCAGCCCCTCCTTGGCGCGCAGCTCGATCGGCGCGAGCTCCGCGGCGGCGAGCGCCTCGCCCGCGTCGAGCAACCGCCCGTCCGCGTCCCGGACCACGCCCTCGCCGAGCAGCGGCAGCGCCGCGTGCGCGAGGGGCGCCAGGTCCCCGCTCGCCCCGAGCGACCCGTACTCGGGGACGACCGGCGTGAGCGACGCGTTGAGCAGCCCGACGATCGCCTCGGCGACCAGCGGCCGCACCCCGGAGAACCCCATCGACAGCGAGCGCGCCCGCAGCACCATCATCGCCCGCACGACCTCGGCCTCCACTTCGGGCCCCATCCCCGCCGCGTGCGAGCGCACCAGCGATTTCTGCATCAGCGCCCGCTTCTCCGCCGGGATCGAGGTATTGGCGAGCGCCCCGAACCCCGTCGACACCCCGTAGACCGGCTCGTCCGAGGCAACGTGCCGAGCGACCACCTCCGCCCCCCGCTCCATCGCCGCCACGGCCCCCGCCCCGATGCTCACCGCGTCGCCCCCGCGAGCGACCGCGACGACCTCCTCCCGCGACATCCCCCGTTCGGTCAGCTCGACCGTCATCGCACCGCCCCCTTGAACGAACCGCGAACCATCGTCACCTCCAGATCGACACACGGGTCCAGACGACCCTAGCCCCACGGACATCTCGGCCTAGGATGGGACGTGGCCTCGATCGTCCCGATCAGCGAAGCCGACAGCGCCGCCGCGGTGGCGACGATCGTCGCGGCCTTCGCCGCCGATCCGGTGGAGCGCTGGCTCTGGCCCGAGAGGAAGGCCTACGACGCCGCCTTCCCCGAGTTCGTCCGCGCCTTCGGCGGCGACGCCTTCCGGCGCGGGACCGCCTGGGGTGTCGACCGCTCCGAGGCCGTCGCCATCTGGCTCGAGCCGGGCGCCGAGGCCGACGAGGGGCCGCTGATCGAGGTGCTCACCGAGACGGTCGCGGCGGCGAGGCACGACGACCTCTTCGCCACGCTCGAGCAGATGGCGGCCCTCCACCCCTCCGAGCCGCACTGGTACCTGCCGTGGCTCGCCGTCTCCCCCGCCGATCAGGGCCGCGGCCTCGGCGGCCTGTTGCTGGAACACGGCCTCACGATCGTCGACGCCGCGGGTCTTCCGGCCTTTCTCGAGACCCCCAACCCGCGGACCGTCCCGCTCTACGAACGCCACGGCTTCGAGGTCATCGGCGTCGCCCGGTCCGGCGCCTGTCCGCCGATGACCTCGATGCTCCGCCGCGCGCCTACATAAAGGGCGGTCTCGATCCCCGGGGGGTCAGAGTCGGTCGAGCTCGGCCCGGAACGCGCGGCTCGGCTCCACCTCGGCGCCGGCCGCGCGGGCCTTCTCGCGCAGGTCTCGGTCGGAGGTGACGACGACCACCTCGTCCTCGGCGAGCCAGCCCGGCAGCCGTCCCAGGATCTCCCGGTCGGCGGCATCGGCACCGCCCTCGCTCGCCCAGGCGACCTCGACCCGCCTGGCCCCGAGCTCCCGCCGCGGCTCCCGCTCCAGCATCACCGTCACCCGCTCCTCGCCGCCCTCGGCCCAGCGCTCGACCTGCCCCACCAGCCGCGCGACCGCCCCCTCCCGATCCCGCCACCAACCGTCGGGCCGCGACCCGATCACGTTCATCCCGTCGACGACCCGATGCACCCGGCCATCATCCCCCGCCGGATGCGGCGCCGCTCAGCGGCCGCCGAGGAGGGAACCGACCTCGCGGGTGGTGCGGGCGATGATCTCGTAGTAGCCGGCGAGGAGGTTGCGGAGGAGGGCGGCCTGGAGGGTGGGGTTGTGGTCGCCGAGGCGTTCGAAGGCATCGAGGGAGAGGACGAGGCATTCGCCGGCCGTCTCGGCGCGGACGGTGACCGGGCGGGCGGAGGCGTCGGCGAAGGCGAACTCGCCGAAGGAGAAGCCGGGGGTGAGGGTGGCGAGGCGGCGGCGGGTGCCGGCGATCTCCAGCTCCAGGGTGACCTCTCCGTCGAGGAGGAGGAAGGCCGCGTCGGCGGGGTCGCCGACGGCGAAGAGGCGCTCGCCCGCCTCGAAGCGGCGGGGCACCAGGACCTCCGCCAGCGCCTCCAGCTGGGCCGGGTCGAGGCCGCGCGCCAGGCGATGCTCGGCGAGGGCGATCCGCGGCGGCGGCGCGGGCGCCGGGCCGTGGGTGGCGAGCAGGCGCTCCTCGCACCACTCGGTCGCCCGGTCGAGATCCGGGAAGGACTCGAGCCGCTCGGCGCCGAGGTTGTCGAGCAGGCCTTCGTCGGCCGGGACGACGATCGCCAGCGCCCGCCCCTCCGCCGCCATCGCCTCGGCGAGGCCGACGAGGAGACCGCCGGCGCCGAGGTCGATCTCGGTCACCTCGGTCAGGTCGAGGACCTCGACATCGACCGCGGCCGCCCGCTCGACCACCCCGCGGACGATGCTCTCCATCGCGGCGAAGACGAGGTCGCCGTGAAGGATCTGGATCACGCCGCGGGAGCCCGCCGCGGCGAGCGCCGCCGACTCCGCCTCGGGCCGGCGCCGGCGCGAGGGGACCTCGGCGACGGTGTAGGAGCGGCGCACCGCCGAGCGCGAGGAGCGGGCGACGTGGAGCAGGTTGAGGTTCAGGTCGGTGGAGATCTGGCGGCAGACCTGGACCCCGCGGACGCTGTTGCCGTGGCGGTCGAGCGGTGGCGAGAAGACGGCGATCCCGAGCTGGCCCGGCAGCACCGCGAGGACTCCCCCGCCCACCCCGCTCTTCGCCGGCATGCCGACGTCGACCACCCACTCCCCCGCCGAGTCGTACATGCCGCAGGTCGTCATCACGCTCAGCACCCGGTCGACGTGGTCGCGCGACAGCACGCGGTCACCGGTCAGCGGGTTGACGCCGCCGTTGGCGAGGGTCCCCGCCATCAGGCTGAGGTCACGGCAGTCGACGCTCACCGAGCACTGGCGGAAGTAGAGGTCGAGCGCCGCCTCGGGGTCGTCCTCGAGCACGCCGAAGGCACGCAGCATGTGGCCGATCGCGCGGTTGCGGTGGCCGGTGGCGCGCTCCGATTCGTAGACCTCGGTGTCGACCTCGAGCGGGCGCCCGGCGAAGCGGCCGTAGAAGTCGACCACCCGCGCCTCCCGCTCCGCCGCCGAGCCGCCGGCGACCAGCGAGGTCGAGGTGATCGCGCCCGCGTTGATCATCGGGTTCAGCGGCCGACCGCTCTCCGGGGCGAGGCTGATCGAGTTGAACGCCTCGCCGCTCGGCTCGACCCCGACCTTCTCGTCGACCGCGTCGAAGCCGCGGTCCCGCAGCGCCAGGCCGTAGGTGAACGGCTTCGACATCGACTGGATCGTGAACCGCTCGCGCGAGTCGCCGACCTCGTAGCTGTGCCCCTCGGTGGTGGTGACGGCGATCCCGAAATGGTCCGGGTCGGCGAGCGCCAGCGGCGGGATGTAGTCGGCGACCGCGCCAGAACGGTCCGGCAGCCAGTCCTGGTGCAGCCGGGCGAGGTAGGCGTCGATCGGCGAGGCGGTCACCGCCGTGAAGCCTCGCAGTTGTGACCCGGGCGGGCCGTGGCCGTGACGTGCGTCCTCCAGATCGATGGGCCGAAAACTCCCGATATAGAGGAGTTTTCGGCCCATCAACATCTGGGTGCGCACGTAGGTGTGACGAACGTGGCGGAACCGTGGCGTCAGCCGGCGGCGCCCCAGACGAGCAGGGACCCTGGATCGTCAGGGTCGATCTCGCCGTGACCTTGGCGCCCGGCTCGACGCCCTCCATGGTCGACCGTCGCTGTGGCAGCTAGATGACTGATTCCATGAGGGGCGGGCGGCGGGTGAGGGCCCGGCCGGCTGAAGCTGGCGCCCGGGGGCTGCGAGGGGTGGGCAAGGGCCTCAACCCTCTGAAGCCGGCGCCCGGAGGGCAAGGGACGCTGGCCATCTCGACCACGACCCTGGCAGGCTGTGGTCGTGGTCGAGATGGCCGGGGGTGCGGGGCGTCACAGGTACGGCACGAAGACCCGGAGAAGTTCACAGGTCCGTCCGTCTTCTTCAGACGTTGCAATCACGTGACCATGGTTTTGGGGGCCTATAGGACCCAAAAACCACGCAGCGCGTTCCGGTCGCTCCGGTCGGGGCCCGGAACGCATGAGGAGTCGTGACGTTCCCGGCGTCTCTCCACGTGCTCCGTCACGTTCCCGGCGTCTTCGTCACGGGATCGGCCTTCAGAAAGGCTTTCCGGGAGAGACCTCGGGCAGAAGTGTGGAGTTCGTGCAGGACCTGTGACTTCGTCACGACCCTGTGCCCGCTTCCCGCCGGACCCGTGCCCCCTTCCCGCCGACCCTGTGTCCTCTTCCCGCCGGACCCTTGTCCTCTTCCCTACGAACCCCTCGCGTCCCGGGCGTCTCGTGGCGGCCACAGCCTGCCACGGGCCGCCACGAGACGCCCGGGACGCGCCTCGGACGGCCGCTCCCGCCGCGAATCGCGGCACGGGCACCACGGACCGCCGGTCCGCCCGGTGCCGTGGGATCAACCATCTAGGCCCGGCGCCCCTCCCGCGAGGAACGAGCCGAGGGCCAAGACGAGCAACGTCGGCCTCGCACCGTGACGACCGGACCAAACACCTCGGCCAGCTTTGGTGAAAGATTTGTAACGAAATCGAAAATGAGGTACACAGTCATCTGATGACTGATCTCGGGTCCATCGGCTCGATCGGGATGTGCTCTTCATCCGAGCATCCTCGACCTGCCTGGATCGGTCGCTCGCGGATCTTGATCGACGCCTACGGGCTCGCCGTCGCCGCGCACGGGGATCAGCGGCGCCCCTCAGACGGCCACTACTTCGTCGAGCACGTGGTCGAGGTCGCCGAGCTGCTCCACGACGCCGGGTTCGACGACGAGCTCGTCGCGGTGGGCCTCCTCCACGACGCGGTCGAGCGCGGGACGCTCGGCGAGAAGGAGCTGCGCGACGAGATGGGGGCCGCGATCTGCTCGATGGTCCTGACCCTGAGCGAGGACTCGAGGATCGCCTCCTTCGACTGGCGCAAGGCGGACCTACGCCGGCAGGTCGAAAGCGCGGGCGGCCTCGCGGTGACCGTCTACGCCGCCGACAAGCTCTCCGACATCCGCGGTCTGCGGCGCGGCATCGAGCTCTACGGCGACGCGCTGGAAGGCCGGCTCGGGGCCAGCGTCGGCGCGATGAACGCCCACTACCGCGAGTCGGTGGAGATGATCGAATCGGTGAAGCCGGGGTCGGTCTTCCTCCCCGCCCTGCGCTCCGAGTTGACGCTGCTGCGGCCGTAGCCGGCGTCGCCCTTCGGGGGCCGGTAGACCGGTCGGGCCGCCGCGCCTGACTCGACGCGACGGCCCGGGGCGACCCGCGGGCGGACCCGCTGCGCTTGCCCTGATCTACGACCGGGGTCCCGCGGCCGCCACCTTCGTCCTCAAGGTGTCGATCGCGAGGTCGTCGGCCCGGGCGCCGACCGGCGTGGCGGTGACTTCGAGGGGGTGGGTCTGGTGACCGAGCTTGCGACGAGCACCTTCGCTCACCTTCAACTCGACCTTCTCGAGGTGCCCGCCCTTCACGGTGACCGTCCGTGACGAGATGGTCACCTTCCTGCCATCCACCGTTGCCAGCGCACGGAGCCGCAGGCGTGCCGCGCCCTTGTCGGGGTTGGCCACCTTGACCACCAGGTCGCCTTTGGAGTCGACGGTGATCGTCGACCCGCCTTCGGTCGACTTGACCGAGACGCCCGCCGGGCCGCGCGGGCCCGCCGGGCCCTGGGGACCGGCGGGGCCGGCATCGCCCTTCGGGCCGGTGGCCCCTTGGGCGCCCGCGTTGCCCTGCGGACCGGCCTGGCCGTCGGCGCCCGTGGCGCCCCGCGGACCGGGTTCGCCCTGCGCACCGGTTTCGCCGGGATCACCCCGCGGACCCGCCTGACCCGTGCTGCCGGTCTGGCCGGTATCGCCTTTTTCTCCCTTCGGCAGTTCGGTGGAGGTGCCGGTCAGGTCGACCGTGGTCGAACCACCGGGCACGTTGCTGTCGACGACCAGCTTCGCGGCCGAAGGGCCGTCCGGGGCCGTCGGAGCGAACCGCACCTGGACCGTGCACGAGGCACCGATGGCGAGCGTTTCGTCCGAACAGTTCTCCCCGCCGATCAGGAAGTCGCTGTCCGGTTCGCCGGCGGCGTTCGAGACCTTCAGCTTGCCGATGGCCAGGGGCTCGGAGCCTTCGTTGGCGACGGTGAAGGACCGCGGCGCCCCGACCGTGTTGGCGGCCTGGTCGGGGAAGGCGCCGGAACCCGACAGGCTCGCGACCGCGCCGGCCGGGCCCGACATGGTGAACACGTCGGTGCGGCCCTTGCTGGTGTAGGGGCCCAATTTCTTGTTCTCGTCGGTGTGCCCGCTTCCGTAGGGGAGGTCAAAGCCCTGGTCCATCAGGAGGCGGACCTGGGAGCCGGGAGTGAGCAGGTCAGGCATGTCGGCGATCCCCTCCCAGTCCCCGGACTCTTCGTTGGTTTCGTGTTCCGCCTGGTCGGCCGGGAGCAGCGTCGAAGGCTGTCCGCCTGCCTGGGAGGTGGAGAGGAGTTGCGGCTGGTCGCCGCGCTCCCCGTCCCAGGCCCACAGCTCGTTTCCTTCCACCCCGCTGCGGGGCGCGGCCTCGGTGGCGCCCTGTCCCGAGAGGATCAGGTACTGGCCGTCGGCGTTCTTGCGGATCTCCCGGATCGTCTGTCCGCCGAGGTTCAGCAGGATCGGTTCGCCGATGGCCCAGTGCGGCACCGCCTTCCCGGCTTCCGCGGCGGCGATGACTTCATCGAAATTGGTGACCGTGAAGATCACCGCGTCGCCGCCCGGTTCGGCAGGGTAGATCGGTGCGCGCATCCCGAAGTAGAGTTCCGACCCGTCCGGGGAGAACTCCGCCCCCTCGAGGTCGAAGCCGTGGTAGGTCTCGGGAACCTGTCCGCCGGCGGATCCGGCGGCGAGGCCGAATTTGTTGCCGTGCGCTTCGTCCCACACGATCAGTTCGTTTTTCGGGCCGCCGACCTTGACGCCAGGGGTGAGGGTGGCGTTCGCCCCGCTGCCGTGCAGCGTCTCCTGGAATATGTAGCCGCGGCCTCCACCGACGTTGCCGGACTTGTCGTTGCCCTCGGAGCCGAAGAAGTAGAGCTCCTTGCCCTGCTGGGCCGAGGCCTCCAGGTCGAGCTCCCCGACGATGGAGTACGCGAGGGAGGCAGGGGGCGGGAACTGTGCCACCTCGCGGCCCGAGACGTCTCCGTCGTAGAGGCCGATGTTCGATTTCTCGTCGTCGCCGACCATGAAGTAGCCGTCACCGACATCGATCGCGGTCGAGTCGTCAGAGGAGTTCTCGAGCACGGTCGAGGTCGGCGTGGTCGCCATCGAGGAGTAGTACTGCACTTCGAAGGTGGTCTTCAGCCCGGTCGTACCGGTCAGGGTGAAGGTGACCAGCGTGGCGCCCACGGTGTTCGGTTCGAAGCTGATCGTGCGGAGCGCCGGGTCGTCGGGGTCCGTGGCGATCTTGACCTCCGACGGGGTCAGGCCCCCTCCGTTGAGCACGCCCGAGACCGAGGTGACCGCGAGGTTCAGCTCGGAGGGGTCGACGAGGTTGCCGTGTTCGTCGAGCTGGCCGACGTAGACCGGCAGGGATTCGTTGTGCGGATCATCGATCACCCCGGACCGCGGCTCGGCGGTCATCAGGGGGTTGCCGGAGCCGGAGGGGTCGGGCTGGATCGCGGTGTAGCCATCCATCGCCTGGATCATCGGCTGCTCGGCCGCGTAGCCGCTGGTGACCGGTTCGGTCACGCCCGACGTCAGCGAGAGGCCTGCGTCGGGACCGGTGGTGTCTTCACACGTGGCGGTCACAGAGATCTGATGGCCGAGGTCGGTCGCGCTGACGAAGTACCCCGAGGTCGAACCGACCACGCCCATCGGGCCGTGGATGGACGCTTCGGGGAAGTTGGCCTGGTCGTCGTCGGCATGCGGGACCGGCGGGATCGGCGCGCCATCGCGCAGCCACCGGTAGGAGACGTTCTTGCATTCGCCGAGCAGGGAGCCTTCGCCTTTGAGCGAGGCGCCCAGTCCTTCGCCGACGTGCACCGCGGTGACCGCCACGCCGCCGTTCCCGACGATCGTGGGTCCACCCGTGTCACCCGGCGCCCAGGAGAAGTTCACCGTCCAGTCCGGCGACACCGCCACCGTTTCCGGTGCCGGTTCGGTCGCCGCCGTCAACAGGCCGGTGGACGGGTCGTACGTGCCTTCGCTCGCCGGGATCGACGGGCTGGTCGTCGTGCCGGTGTTGAGCTCTACCGTCACGCCGCCGGTCTTGTAGGGACCCACGTAGACCGTCTGGCCGGTCTCGACCGGCTTCTTCGTCCAGCCGGAGAACGCGGAGAAGTCCTTGATCTGGTTCCCGGAGAGCGTCATGGTGCCCGTCGAGCCGAGGGTCGTCCCGCTTTCGCCGAGAGGCGCCAACGAGGACGCGTCGGTGATGCCGTCTTCCGCCAGGTTCAGAGTTTTCAGCGTAAGTGCCGACCCGGCCAGCTTGCCCACCAACAACGACGGGTCCCGGACCGGGATGTTCTCCAAGGCGAGCGTCGCGATGTCCGGCATGGCGGGCAGCGTGCTGATGTTGAGTGGGAGCGGATCGTTGCCGATCGTCAGGCTGGTCAGTTCGGTCAGGTCTGAGATCGCCGAGAAGTTCGCGATCGGATCGACGATCTGCAGCGTTTTCAGGTTGGTCAGACCGTCGAGCGGCCCCAACTCCGCGCCGGTCAGCCCACTGCCCTTGCTGACGCCCAAGGCCAGGTTCGTCAGCTTGGTCAGGCCGCCGATCGGGGTCAGATCGGTGAACGTGTTGGCGGTACCGGCGAACTGGAGCAGAGTCAGTTTCGTGAATACCTGTAGCCCGGTCAGATTTCCAATCGCATAGGCTTTGGTGTTACCCGCCGAAAGGCCCGTGATGCTCTGGGCCTGGGCCACCGTCACAGGGGTCCCGGCGGCCAAGCCCTTCAGTTTGTCGACGGCTTCCAAGAGCCCCGGGTCAGGGATGCAGACGAGGTCGCTGGTGTTCGGGTCTTCGGGGTTGTCCGTGTAGCCGGCGCCGCAGCTCGTTTCGTCGGCAGAGGCCGACGAAACGGTGAGGCCCGTGGCGTACGCGAACGCGAACGTCGCGAGTACCAATGCGAAAAGGCCCATCGTCAGGGCCGCGAAACGTCTCCGGGTACTCCTTGCCATGAATTTCCCTTTGCTTGAGGTGCGATTGCTCGACTGGTGGCTTCTTGTGCGTGAACTGGACAGGACCGGCAGGTGGCTACCTGGCGATGTCCACGCTTTTCGAAGATCGAGAGCGGACGCTAGGCGACCGGGTCACAAATATTTGTTTCAAAGTTGTCACTGTTTGGAACCAGCCTTGGCCAGCCTGGGCAACTTTCTGCTCAACGGATGAAAATTGACGAGGCCGGAGTGTTCAGGTGTGTGTCCTTCGCCGACGAGGCGCGGATGGCGCGGGCCGACTCGGATGGCAGAGACTGAGGCCCACACCCTCCATTCAGGTGATCATGGAGTGACGATCGTGGCCAGTTTGTTACCAGGATGGTCCAGATCCGCGCACTAGTGGACAGACCCGTTATCGAGTGGTTAAGAGAACCGATTTGGTCTAGTCGGACGCATTAGGGTCCTGCGCGGCAATGCCTGGGTCGGCGACAGATCAGCAACGCGCGTGGATTCGATCCAGTCCTGGGATCTGATCCTCACCTTCCTCGTCCTCGCCGAAGAGGCGCGGCACTCCGGCGCCGCCGCGCGGCTGGGGATCTCGCGCCAGACGCTGAGGAGGCGGATCGAGCGCCTCGAGGCGGAGCTCGGCGTCGCGCTCTTCGAGCGCTCCCACCGGCGGGTGGAACTGACCCCCGCCGGAGCCGCGCTGCTCGAGGACGCCAAGCCGGTCGCCGAGGAGATGCGCGCGGTGATCGAGCGGGTACGACGGAGGAATCCAGATCGCCCCTTGTCGGTCGGGATGACCACCGACATCGACCCCGAGCTCGTGCGACGGGTCGAGGCCTGGGTGCACCAAAGGCAAGCGCCCGCCGTGCTCGGACATCGACCCGCGGAGGTCTCCATGCGCCTGCTCAGGGAAGGGAAGCTGGACCTCCTCCTCTTCGCCGGCGCCTCCGACGAGCCGGCCGACAGCCTGACCGTCGCCCACGAGCAGGCGATGGCGGTGTTCCCGGTGACCCACCTGGTGGCCACCCACCCGGCGGTCCGCGCCGGGGACCTGAAGGATCTCCTCGTCGCGGTGGGCGACGCGGGCAGCATCCGGCAGCGGCGGCGGACGGTCGAGCAGCTGCACGGCGACCCCGACCTCCCCTACATCGTCGCTCCGCGGATCGGGACGACCGGGCCCGGCCTGCTCCATGCCGCCCGTACCAACGGCGCCGCCTCCCTCGTCCTCGCCGGCGCGATCCGGGGACATGACACCAGCGGCCTGGCGGTGTTGCCGATGGACCCGCCGTTGATGATCCCGATCAATCTCGCCCGCCGGCCGGGCCTGCCCGACAGGCCCTTCCACGACCTCGCCGACCATCTGATGGCGATGGACGAGGAGCATCTCGATTCGGACTGACCGTCGTTCCTCGTCCACGGCGGCGCGGCGGGAGCGCGTGACGGCGACGCATGGCAAGAACTGCCTATTGACGCCCGACCCGCGGCTGATGAGGCTGGGAGGTCCCGCCGTCAAGACAGGAAAGGAGACTCGGATGAAGCGCCCGCAGAAAGGTGCCTCGCTCGCCGCCGCCGTGGCGGTGCTCGCGCTTGCCCTCTGCGGCCCCGCCGACGCGGCGATCGTCACCATCGGCCCGAGTCTCGCGTCCGGTTTCTCGCCCAGCACCTGCGGCGCACCATGCACGCTGATGAACACCAGCCCCGGCCTGGGCGACCCGACCCTGACCTCGCCGGTCGACGGGGTGATCGTGGGATGGCATCTCACCGAAGGGACGACGGCGGGCGACTACCACCTGCGGGTGGCCGGCCCGCGGTCGGGATCGGAGTGGTTCTTCGAATCGACGGGGCCGACGGAGTCGACGAGCGGCCTCCCCGGCATCCAGGCCTTCCCCGCCTCGATACCGATCAGGACGGGCGAGGCGATCGCCCTCGACCTGAGCGAAACCGCCTCGGTCGGATTCTCCTCCGGCGGATTCGGGTTCTACGACATCTGGTTGCCGCCGCCACTTGACGGGTCAGCCTCCACCGCTCTCGGGGACGGCCCCAACGAGGCCGGCTTCAACGCCGAAGTGCAACCACCGCCGACGATCGGCTCGCTGGGCAGGACCTCGGGGCCGCCGGCCGGAGGGAGCGCCGTCGTCATCACCGGGACGGACTTCGAGAACGTAAGCGAAGTCAGCTTCGGCCCACTGCCGGCCGCGGGCTTCAGCGTCGAATCGGAATCGCGGGTGACCGCGGTGGCGCCGCCGCGCCCGTCCGGGGAATCGGTGCCGATCTCGATCACCACGCTGGCCGGGACCGCGACCTCGACCCAGGACTTCACCTACGAGACCGCGACCGCGCCGACCGGCCCGTCGCAGCCGTCGTCCCCCTCCTCGGAATCGACGACGTCGACCTCACCGTCGACTTCGGGCCCGTCCCCAACTTCGGCGGCGAGGTCGCGATGCGTGGTCCCGAAGCTCAAGGGCCGGAAGCCGAAGGCGGCCAAGAAAGCGGTCCGGGCCGCCGACTGCAAGGTCGGCCACGTCGGCAAGAAGAAAGGCGTAAGGGCCAGGATGGGCAAGGTCGTGGGGCAGAGGCCGAAGCCGGGCAGCGTGCGCGAAGCCGGCTCACCGGTCGCCCTGAAGCTGGGCTGAGGCCGGCGGTCGCCGGCGCCCAGCCTCAGGGCAGGATTTCGCCGCTGTGGGCGCGCTGTTTCAGGCAGCCGCTGCCGGCGGCCGGGCCGCTGCCCGACGGGGTCCAGAAGAAGCAGTCGTTCGCCGACTGCTCGCGGGTGAAGAGCACGGGCCGACCCTGAGCGCTCTGGCCCCCCACGGCCTGGACCTGGGCGTTGGCGGTGCCGTTCATGATTTCCAGAAATCCCGCGAGCCAGGTCTGGTGGAAAGTGAGTTCGTTCGTCCAGTTCGGGAACTGGTTGATGAAGGTGCCGGGGGAGGGCTTGCCTTCGAGGCCCTGGTTGGCGATGACGACGCCGTTGTTGAGGTCGAAGAGCCCGGTGTTCTTCTGGGTCGAACCGGAGTTGTAGGTCTGCCCGCTCGTCACCTGCGCGTAGGGGTCGATCCGCTGCGACTGCCAGGTCGGCAGCATGCAATCTGGGCTGTTGCCCGGGGCGCAGGGGAGCCAGCCGAGGCCCGAGTCCCCTTCCTTGTCGTTCGTCCTCTCGTTGTAGGTGAAGGAGCCTTCGTTTGCGCCGAAGCCCGCGCCGTTCGGGATCAGCAGACCGGGCCTGATCCCGGAGTTTTCGCTCATCCACTGCCCCGCCGTCTGGCCACCTTGCGGCCGCGCGCCGCTGTAGAGGTCGGGCAACGGGCCGGTCAGCGGATTCTCGGTCGGGTCGACCTTGTGGGTGCTCGAGTTCCACTCCGGCAGCGCGGCTTCGCTGGTACCGCTCGCGAGGGTCCAGTCGGAGAAGGGGGCGCTGGTCATCGCGGGCGGCTGCGCGCGTGACGTCGAGCCGGCGGGCAGGAGCCTCCAGGTTTCACCTCCGGCCGCTGCCGCCGGGGTCATCACGAGCGGCGGTTCGCCCTGCTTCTGTCGGGTCGTGAGTGCCAACCCGGGTTCGTTCGAGGAGGTGATCGAACCGGCGGAGACGTCGCCGGGGTCAAGTTCGTAGCGCGCGCCTTCGCGTTGGTATTCCGCCACGCGGGCTTCGGCGCCGACCTGCTGGGCGAACATCGCCGGCGGGTCTCGATCCGGGTTTTCGGCGTTGGTGTCGATCACCGCCGTGTCCGGCATGTTCGGGAACCCGGCGATCTGCAGGCCGATCGGCTTGTCCATCTTTTCGACCTGTTCGCGGAGGACCGCGACGGTCAGCTTCGGCGGATGCGCCGAGTGCGCTCCGGGCAGGGGTTGACCGAGGCCCATCGCCAGCGCCGTCGCGTACCCCAGTTGGGAGTAGGTCGAGTAGACGGTGTAGTAAGCCCACTGGAGGCGGGCGTCGGCGGCGTTCCCGGTGCGGAAGAACCCTTCGTCGCCGGCGCCCTGGTCGAGCGCCCACTGGACGATGCCGGGGTCGGGAGCGGCACCGGTGAACGCCGATCCCTCGGCCCAGCTGCCGAGGTTTTCCACGCCTTGACGAGGTTGGTCGCCACTCACCGTTCGGCTGGTGAAGTAGAGGTCGGCGTAGAAGTTTTCACAGGCCTTGGTCTCAGGTTCGCAGGCGACTTCGAGAGCTTCGGTGAGGTTGGTCGTCCCGCTCGGCACATGACAGCCCTGGTCGCCTTCGCAGAGGATCTGGGCAGCGGCGGCGAGCAACACCATCACTTCGTCACCGCCGCCCTTGATGCGGTCGATCGTCGGCACGGCATCGGCGACCAGGTTCGACATGTTGCCGCTGACCACGTTGGCGTTGACCGCCGCGACCTCGACCTGCAGTTCGCCCAGGTCGGCCTGGATCTGCTGCAGTTCGCCTTGGACTTCGGTCAGCTGGGACTTGATTTCTTCGAGTTCCCTCTTGGTGCTCTCACCCGAGACCACGCCGTAGATCAAGCCGCCCACCGAGACGACGGTGCCGAAGATCGAGAGCGGCGAATCCCCCGACGCCGTCGCGGCGAGGCGCGACGACTCGTACGAAGCGGGGTTCGGCGCGTTGCAGGCGGGAAGCCCGGGGGCGTTCGGCACGTCGCGGAAGCCCATCAGCTCGGCGAAGCCGGCCGTGGTCTTCGACGCTTCCGCGAAGCAGCCGTCGGGTTCCACGGCGGAGGCAGAGGCGTGGACCTTCGCGCGGTGCAGGTGGCGGGCGCGGCGGCGGACGAACCGATCGAAGCCACCGTGACCGCGGGCGCGGCGGACGAAGGCGCGACCGTCGAAGATCTGGCGGTCGGCGAGGTCCCCGGCGAAATCGAAGAATGACGGCAGGGCGAGCGCGGTCTTGACCCGCCGGGTGGCGGCCTTCTGGGTGAGCTTCGGCCGCTCGGATCGCAGCGCCGCGATCAGGGAGGAAAGCGGCGAGACGAATACCGGCCTGCCGGGCCGCAGCCGCACCCGGCTCACCATGTGCCCCCCGAAGTGGCGCCTGAGCAGGCGACCGCCGCCGACCACGACGGCCGTCGAACGCGGCAGTCGCCGCGTTCGCAGCCGCACCAGCGCCACCCCTTCGGCACCGGTCCGACCCCGACCGACGAGCCGGCGACCGCCGCCGCGGCGGACGGCGTAGATCCGCACCCGGCCCCGCCGTTGGCGTTCGCCCATCAGCGAGCCACCCGACTCCGCCAGCACCGGTACGACGGGACGGGCGTCGACGACGCGGTCGGAGCCGGAGCCCCTCGGCCGCCCCGCCGAGGCCGTTCCTGGCGACACCGACGCCGCCGCCACGATCAGCAGCGCCGCGAGCGCCCACCTCCACACCGCCGACCGGATCATCGGACCAGACAAGAAACTCGAATCGGCGCGCACAGGGCCGTATCGGCGCGCCCGCCCCGCACCTTGAAGCCGAGTGCCTGTTTCCGCCTCGCGCCTACGTTCCCAGCCGGCGCTCGACGATCGCCTTCCCGCGGACGGCGACGACGTCGTCATCCCGGGTGGCGGTGAGCCGCAGGTGGTGCGTGGCGATCCCGGCGGACTCCTCGACCTCGTCCTCCTCGATCGCCAAGGTCAGCCTGTCCCCGACCCGGACCGGCGCCACGAAGCGCACCCGGTAATCGCGGATCTCGGCGAGGGGGAAGCCGTCGGTGAGGACCCTGGCGAGCATCCCCGCCTGCATCTGGCCCATCGCGATGAGGCCGGGGAAGCCCGCCGCGCGGGCCGCCGCCTCGTCGTGGTGGAGGGGGTTGAAGTCGCCACCGGCGCCGGCGAAGCGGACGATGTCGGTGACCGTGATCGGCCCGACCTCCAGCGGCGCGCCCCCGCTCATCCCTCGCCCCGCTCGATCAGCGTCTCGGTCTGGGTGACGACCGGCTCGCCCGCGCCGTCGCGCCACACGGTCTCCATGTCGATCATCGTCATCGTCCCGTCCTTCCCCTCGCGGACCCGCACGCCGGTGACGACGCGGCGGCCGTCGAGGACGTCGCCGACCAAGGCGGGCCGGTGGTAGGCCCAGCCGACCTCGCCGACCACGATGCGGGCGATGTCGACGCCGAGCTTCTCCATCGCGCCACGCTGGTCGCGATGATGGCCGGCGACGACGACGAAGGTGAGCGGCGCCGGGACGCCCGCGAGGCCCTCGGCGCGCGCCGCCTCCTCGTCGGTCCAGCGCGGGTCCGGGTCCTGGATCGCGCGGGCGAACTCACGCACCTTGCCGCGCTCGACCTCGAAGCGGACGCGGTCGACCTCCTCCCCCACCTTCAGGCGCACAGGAACGACCTCACGCCGTCGTCCTCGATTTCGGCGACGACGCCCTGCTCGCGCAGCAGGTCGAGGGACTCGAGCGTCGGGCAGAGGGCGTGGAAGGGCTGGCGGAGGACGCCGCGCGGGTTCAGGCGGCCGGTCAGCTCGTAGGCCGTCCCCGGCCCTCCCTTCGCCAGCTCGAGGCGCAGCCGCTCGGCGCGGCGCTCGCCGGCGCGGAGGTGTTCCCTCGCCACCGCGGCAGGTGCCGCGAGCGGCTCGCCGTGGCCGGCGAGGGCGACTTCGGCGACGGTCGACGCGAACCACTCCAGGGTGCGACGGGCGGCGGAGAAGAGACCGGAGCGGGCGGGGTCGTCGGCGGGCATGCCGACCGCGTCGGGACTCGGCAGGACGATCGCCGCGTGGGCGGCGAAGATCGCGTCGCCCGCGATCAGGACCCCGGCCTCGGCATCCTCGAGGACCGTGTCGAAGGGCGAATGGCCGGGCCGCCGGTGGACCCGCAGGGGCCCGCCCGCGAACCCCAGCTCCTCGCCGTCGGTCAGCACCCGGACCTCCGGCGCCGAGGAGGCGAAGCCCGACAGCCCGCGCCGCGCCCCCTCGTAGGTCGTCAGCTGCCAGGCCGGCGCGCCGTGCGCGGCGAGGACGGCGAGCGCGAACCGCTCGTCGCCGTCGTTGCCCGCGGGCCCGTCGGCCAGCCACGCGTCGAGCCCGGCGACCGCGCACACCTCCGCCCCGCAGGCGGCGACCAGTGGCCCGACCAGCCCGGCGTGGTCGAGGTGCTGGTGGGTGACGACGATCCGCTCGACCTCGGCAAGCTCGTGCCCGTGCTCGCGCAGCGCCTTCTCGACGTCCAGCAGCGTCGTCCCCATATTGGGTCCAGTGTCAACGAGCGTTAAGGGATCGTCATCGACCAAGACGACGTTGACCGGGCCAACCGCGAAGGGAGTGGGTATTTGCAGGGTCGAAATCGCCCTTTTCGCAGAGGCCACCATGGACACGAGCGTAAACGATCGGTAACATGGATAGCGCATCGGGTTAATGGCCGAGCGAGGGAGAGGGTTTGATGGAGGGAATCGCCGCGGACTCGCGGCAAGCGTCGCCGACCACCGCGGCCGGGCCTCACGACGTCGCCAAGGAGATCGCGATCAGCGGCCTGCGCAAATCATTCGCCGGCAACGAGGTCCTGCACGGGATCGACCTGACCATCGCGGGTGGTGACTTCGTCGGCCTGATGGGCCCGAACGGGGCCGGCAAGTCGACCCTGATCAAGGTCCTCGACGGCGTCTACGAGCGCAGCTCGGGCGAGGTCCGCTACGGGGGCGAGCTCGTCTCCAGCCTCGGTGCCCGCCCCGAGGTCGGCTTCATCCACCAGGACCTCGGCCTCGTCGACGAGCTCAGCATCACCGACAACCTTCGCCTCGGCGAGCGCCCGCTGCGCCGCTTCGGGCCGCTTCTCGACCGCGGTCGCGAGCGCGCCGACGCGGCCCGCGCCCTCGCCCGCGTAAATCTTGGCCTCCCCGTCGACACCGCGGTCGGCGCCCTCTCCCCCGGCGAGAAGACCCTCGTCGCGATCGCCCGGGTGCTCGATCGGGGAGCCAAGGTCCTCTTCGTCGACGAGGCGACCTCCACCCTGCCGCCCGCCGACTCGCGGCGACTGCTGGAGGCGCTGAAGGAGACGGCCGCGGGCGGCGCCACCGTGATCATGGTCAGCCACAAGCTCTCCGAGATCCTCGACGCGACGAACCGGGTGGTGCTGCTGCTCGACGGCCGCATCGTCGAGGACTCGCCGGCCGCCTCACTCGATCGCGAGGCGCTCGTCTCGATGCTGGTGGCGAGGGAGAAAAGCGAGTCGGCGGGCGCCGGGCTGCACGAGCGCAAGGCCGCCCACGCCGGCGACGGGCCGGAGGCGCTGCGCCTCGAGGACGTCCACGGCGGTGCCGTGCGCGGCCTCGACCTGACCGTGCGCAAAGGGGAGGTGGTCGGCCTGACCGGGCTGCCCGGCTCCGGCCTCCACGATCTCGCCCACCTGGCCCACGGGACGATGCGCCCGACCAAGGGACGGGTGGTCAAGCCGAAGGGCGCCCGCTCGGCGCTGGTACCGCCGCACCGCGAGAGTCAGGGCGGCTTCGCCGACCAGAGCGTGACCGAGAACCTGACGATCTCCTCGCTGTCGCGCTGGCGCGGCCCGAGCCGCCTGCTGCGCGGCGACAGGGAGCGCGCCGACGCCCAGGCGATGGTCGAGCGCCTCGGCGTCAAGCCCGCCGATCCGGAGGCGAACTTCGCCACCCTCTCCGGCGGCAACAAGCAGAAGGTCATCTTCGGGCGGGTGCTGATGAGCAGGCCCTCGCTCTACGTCCTCTGCGAGCCGACCCGCGGTGTCGACGTCGGCACGCGCCTCGAGATCTACGCGCTGATCGACGAGCTGGCCGCGGCGGGAGCGGCCGTGCTCGTCGTGTCATCGGACTCCGAGGACCTGTTCGCGGTCTGCGACCGCATAGCCGTCGTCACCGACGGCCGGCTCAGCGCCTTTCTCACCGCCACCGAGACGAATCCCCAGCAACTGGAGGCCTTCATCTGATGAATCCCGTACAGGCAGCGGCCGACCCCGCCTCCCAGGGCGCGACCGATCCCGGGGGCGAGCAGCGTCCCGTGACGGGAGGCCGCCTCGGCGGCTCGAAGCTCCTCCAGGGGTCGATCAGCTTCATCGCCTTCCTGGTCGTTTTCCTCATCTACGTGATCTGGCTCGGCGACAAGTTCACCTCCACCGAGGCGCGGGCGCTCGACATCCACCAGAACGCGCCGGTGCTGCTGCTCGGGCTGGCGGTGCTGGTCACGCTGATCGCCGGGCAGTTCGACCTCTCGGTCGGCTCGATGGCGACGCTGACCTGCTTCCTCGCGGTCGGGTTGAAGGTGAACCAGGGATGGCCGTTCGCCCTGGTCCTCGTCGCCTGCATCGTCGCGGGCCTGCTGGGCGGGCTCGCCAACGGCTTCCTGGTGGTGAGGATGGGCGTCAACACCTTCATCGCGACCCTGGGGACGGGCGGCGTCTTCCTCGGGCTCTCGGCGGTGTACTCCAGCGGCACGCAGGTGGTCGCGACGGCCGGCAAGCCGCAGCTGCCGAGCTGGTTCGCCGGCACCGGGTCGCTCGGCTCGCTCTCGACCAAGTTCCCCGCCGTGCTGCTCTGGATCGGGCTGGCCGGAGCCGCCGTGATGCTCTTCCTCTCGGTGCGACGGATGCGACCGCCGCGCTTCGCCGAGCGCCAGTGGGACGCGATCTCCGCCGGCGCGATCGTGGTGCTCGCCGCGATCCTCTTCGTCCTCGGCCTCTCCAGCTGGGTGAACGCGGTGTCCTGGACGATCGCCGTCCTCCTGATCGCGGCGCTGGTGATGTGGCTGCTGCTCGACCACACGACCTTCGGCCGCTACCTGCGGGCGACCGGGTCCAACTCGACCGCGGCGACGCTCGCCGGGGTGAACCCGGGCAAGGAGACGATGAAGGCGTTCGTGATCGGCGGCCTCTTGGCGGCGATCGCCGGGATCCTGCTCGCCGCCAACCAGGGCGACGCGTCGCCGAACGCCGCCGTCTCCTTCCTCCTGCCCGCCTTCGCCGCCGCCTTCCTCTCGACCGTGATCCTGTCCACCGGCCGCTTCCACGTCTGGGGCACGGTGATCGGCGGCATCTTCCTCGTCTGGGTCAGTCAGGGGCTGATCGTCGGCGGCCTCCCCTTCACCTGGACCGAAGTCGTGAACGGCGTCGTCCTGATCCTCGCCGTCGCCTTCTCCAGCGTGTTCCAGGCGCGGCGCAAAGCCTGAGCCGCCCGCCCCGGGCCGGTCGCCGACGCGGCGGCCGGCTCAGCCCGGCGGCGCGGTGGCGAGCCACTCTCGGAGCTGCTCGCGACGCACCTTGCCGGAGCCGGCGACGGGCAGCGCGCCGACGTTCTCGACCCGCTCCGGCCACATGTACTTGGGGACGCCGCGGCGCTCGAGGTGCTCACGTAGGCCCGCGAGGGCGACCGGCTCCTCGGGGCGGGTGACGACGAAGACGGCACAGCGCTCGCCGAGGTCCTCGTCGGGATAGCCGACCGCGGCGACGTCGAGCACCGGCGGGAAGGCGGCGACGGCGTTCTCCACCTCGGCGATGCTGATCTTCTTGCCGCCCCGGTTGATGATCTCCTTCAGCCGGCCGGAGACGCGTAGGTTGCCGTCGGCGTCGATCGAGCCGAGGTCGCCGAGGTGCCCCCAGCCGTCGGCATCGAAGGCGCGGGCGGTGGCCTCAGGGTCCTCGAAGTAGCCGACCGCGGTGTCGGGGCCGCGCATCGCGATCTCGCCCACCTCACCCGGCCCCAGCGGGTTGCCCTCCGGATCGATGATCCGCACCTCCGAGCCGAGCGTCGGGCGGCCGACCAGGCCGCGGTGGACGAGATCGGTCTCCTCGATCGAGACGCTCGACGGGCAGCCGACGTCGATCGAGCCGTAGATGACCGCGACCCGGCAGCCGAAGGCCGCTTCGATGTCCTTGGCGACCTCCGCCTTCAGCGCCGCGCCGCCGGTCTGCAGCGACTCGACCGTGGAGGTGTCGGAAGCCGCGAAGCGCTCGGAGGCGAGCATCCGCGTCGCCAGCGTGGGTAGCGTCGCGATCCGGGTGACGCGGTAGCGCTCGATCAGGTCGAGCAGCGGATCGGGCTTCAGGTCCGGTGCGACGACCAGGGTGCAGCCGGTCAGCGCCGGCACCCCGAAGGCGTTGATCGCGCCGGTGCCGCCGTAGAGCGGGGCTGCCACCAGGAACGTGTCGCCCGCCTCCACCTTCGACTGGCGGACGAGCATCCGCGCCATCGCCAGCGAGCAGTTGGCGGTGCGCATGGCGATCTTCGGCGTGCCCGTGGTGCCGGAGGTCGGGGTCAGCATCGAGACGCGGTCGGGGTCCCGGGGAGCCGGCTCGGCGGCCGGGGCTCCCAGCAGGTCCCCCCAGGCCACCGCGCCCGCGGCGTTCGCCTCCTCCACGAGGGCGACGCGCAGGGTGGCCGAGCGCGCGACCGCGGGGTCCTCCAGGTGGGCGGCGGAGTCGCTGACGATCGCGCTCGCGTGCACGCGCCCGATCGCCTCGGCGACCTGCGCCGGGGACGCGTCGGTCGGCGTCTCGTAGACGACGGCGCCGGCGGCGGCCAGGGCGAAGAAGGCGGTGACGTGGGCGGTGGTGTTGCTGGCGCGGAGAAGGACGACGTCGTCGGGCCGCAGCCCGTGCTCGCCGAGGCCGGCGGAGGCCCGCCGCACCCGCTCGTCGAGCTCGGCGTAGGTGAGGCCCTGGCGGCCGTCGGTGCAGGCCGGCCTGCCGGGGTGCTCCGCGGCGCGCCGGCGCAGGAGCCCGGCGAAGTCGTCCTCCGTCCACAGCCCGGCGCGGTAGTACTCCGCCGCTTGGGCATCGCTCCAGCGCGTCGCGCGAAGCTCGGTCCAGGCCCCCGACATCAGGCGAGGAAGGGGGTCAGGGACTCCGGGTCGGCGAGCGAGTCGACGCTCACCACCCGCTCCGGGTCGGCACCTTCGAGGATCCGCTTCACCGGCACCTCGACCACCTTCCCCGAGAGCGTCCGCGGCACCTTCGCGATCGCGGTGATCTCGTCCGGCGCGTGGCGCGGCGAGCAGTCCTCGCGGATGCGGGCGGCGATCCGCCGGCGCAGGTCCTCGTCGAGGACGGCGCCCTCGGCGAGCACGACGAACAGGCGGATGCGGCCGTCGGGGTCGACGACCAGCGCGTCCTCGACCTCGGGCAGCGCCAGGACCGAGCGATAGAACTCGCTCGTCCCCATGCGGACGCCGCCGCGGTTGATCGTCGAGTCGGAGCGGCCGGTGATGATCGCGGTGCCGCGCTCGGTCAGCTCGATCCAGTCGCCGTGGCGCCAGACGCCGGGGTAGGCGCCGAAGTAGGTCTCGCGGTAGCGCGAGCCGTCGGCGTCCCCCCAGAGGCCGACCGGCATCGAGGGCATCGGCGCGGTGACGACCAGCTCGCCGACCGCGCCGACGAGCGGCTGACCCGCCTCGTCCCAGGCCTCGACCTTGGCGCCGAGCGCCCGGGCCTGCAGCTCGCCCTCGTAGACCGGCAGGACCGGCGCGCCGCCGACGAAGGCGGTGCAGACGTCGGTGCCGCCGCTGATCGAGTAGAGCCAGACGTCGCCGAGCTCCTCCCAGACCCAACGGAAGCCCTCGGGCGGCAGCCGCGAGCCGGTCGAGCCGACCGCGCGCAGGTTCGCCAGCCGGCGGCCGCCGCCGCGCGGGCGCACGCCTTCGCGCTCGCAGGCGGCGATGAAGGCCGGGCTGGTGCCGAAGCAGGTCACACCCGCCGCCTCGGCCAGGTCCCAGAGCGTCTCGCCGCCCGGGCTGCCGTCGAAGAGCACGATCGAGGCACCGCCGAGCAGCACGCCGACGAGGAAGTTCCACATCATCCAGCCGGTGGTCGTGAACCAGAGGTAGCGGTCCTCGGTGCGCAGGTCGAGGTGCAGCTCGCCGTACTTCAGCTGCTCCAGCAGCATCCCGCCGTGGCCGTGGACGATCGCCTTCGGCAGGCCGGTGGTGCCGCTGGAGTAGAGGATCCAGAGCGGGTGCTCGAACGGCACCGGCTCGACCGCGAGCTCACCCGGATCCTCGCCGAGCAGCTCCTCCCAGGCGATCGCCCCGCCGGGCGGGGCGAGGCCGAGGTGCGGGACGACGACCAGATGGCGGAGGCTCGGCAGCGCCTCGCGCAGCCGCGCGACCGTCGCCGTGCGGTCGAAGTCGCGGCCGCCGTAGCGGTAGCCGTCGACCGCGAGCAGGACCTTCGGCTCGATCTGACCGAAGCGGTCGATCACCGAGCTGGCGCCGAACTCGGGCGCCGCCGAGGACCAGATCGCGCCCAGCGAGGCGCTCGCGAGGCAGCCGACGACGGTCTCGTAGAGGTTCGGCAGGTAGGCGGCGACGCGGTCGCCGCGCCCGACCCCGAGGCGCCGCAGGCCGGCGGCGCAGCGACGCACCGCCTCGCGCAGATCCCCCCAGGTGACCTCGGTCAGCGCCCGCGCCTCGGAGGCGTGGCGGATCGCCACCTCGTCATCGGGACGCCCGGCGAGCAGGTGGCCCGCGTAGTTCAGCCGCGCCCGCGGGAACCAATGGTGCTCGGGCATCGGGCCGCCCGCCAACACCTCCCCCGGGTCGCCGCCGACCTCGTTGCGGCGCCAGATCTCGGCCCAGAACCCGGGCAGGTCGTCGGTCGACCAGCGCCAGAGCTCCTCGTAGTCGGCGAAGCCGCGCTCCGCCATCAGCCCCGCCATCGCCGATTCCTCGGCGAGGCGCGGCGGCGGCCGCCAGGCGGGAGCCGGCCCGGGGCTGGCCATCTTCAGCGCTTCCTCGGCCGACGGATGCCGAGTTCGTACTCGGCGATCAGGGTGCGCTGCACCTCGTTCGATCCCTCGACGATCTCCGAGACCTTCGCGTCGCGGAACATCCGCCCCGCCACCGAGTCCTCGCCGATCCCGTGGGCGCCGTGGATCTGGACCGCGTCGTGGGCGACCTGCATCAGCGCTTCGGCCGTGTAGAGCTTCGCCATCGATCCCTCGCGACGGGCGATCTGGCCTTCGTCGAGCATCCGCGCGAAGCGGTAGGTGAGGTAGCGCCCGGTGTCGAGCGCGATCCCCATGTCGACGATCTTCGTCTGGATCAGCTGCAGCTCGGCGATCGGCTTGTCGAAGATGCGGCGGGCGCGGGCGTATTCGCGCGAGGAGTCGAGGCAGGCGCGGATGCCGCCGGTGAGCCGGGCGCCGACCTGGAGCCGGCCGTAGCCGACCGAGTACATGGCGATCTCATAGCCCCTGCCCGCCTCGCCGACCAGCGCCGAGTCGGGCACGAAGCAGCGGTCGAACTCGAGCCCGCCGACCGAGCCGAGCCGCCAGCCGAGCTTGTTGCGGTACTCACCGGTCGAGAAGCCCTCGGTGCCGCGCTCGACGACGAAGGCGCAGACCCCACGCCGCCCCTGCTCGGGGTCGGACTGGGCGAACACCAGGAACCAGTCGGCGACGGTCGAGAAGTCGATCCAGGCCTTCGCCCCGTCGAGCACCCAGCCGCCGTCGACCTTGCGGGCGGCGGTCTCCATCCCGGCCGCGTCGGACCCCGAGCGCGCCTCGGTCAGCGCGAACGCGCCCATCGACTCGCCGCGGGCGAAGGGCCGCAGGTAGCGCTCGCGCTGCTCGTCGGTGCCGTAGCGCAGCAGGCCGGCGCCGAACACCGTGCTCATCCCGCCGACCATCCCGGCGAAGACCTGCGAGCGCCGCCCCAGCTCCTCGACCATCGCGCAGAGGCTGATGTTGTCCATGCCCGGCCCGCCGTGCTCGGTCGGGATCGTGCCCCCGAGCATCCCGCTCTCGCCGAACTTCGCCAGCACGTCGCGGGGGAAGCGCTCCTCGGCTTCGCACGCGGCGATCACCGGGTCGAGGTGCTCGGTGGCGAAGGCGTCGACCCGCGCCCGCAACTCGTGGTGGGCCTCGGTGAGGCCGAGCATCGGATCGTGCTCGGGGCTGGGTAGCGGCTCAAGGTCCATGGTCTCCTCCTCCTGTCGGGTCACCGGCGCAGCTCGCCGGTCGGGTCGACCGCGGTGCGCAGCACGACCAGCGCCTCGGGGTCGGGAAGATCGGTACGCGGCGGGTCGGCGGGGACGTCGAGGGCGAAGCCGGTCCTCTCGACCAACGTCGCCGGCTCGACGCCGGGGTGCAGCGTGGCGAGCTCGAAGCGACCGTCGTCGCCGATCCGCAGGCAGGCGAGCGAGGTGACCAGGTGGTCAGGGCCGCCGCCGCGCCGCGCCTCCGGGTAGGGGGTGCCGTCCGGGCGGCGGCTGCCGGCGCCGGAGGCGAAGTCGACCCGCTCGACCAGGACGCGCGGCGAGTGCTGCTCGACCAGCAGCATGAAGCGGCCCGCGCCGGTGGCGATCCCGGCGTTGACGAAGCCGGGGCCGCGCAGTCTCGGCGGCTCCCCCGGGACGCCGATCCGGGTGAGGTTGAAGTTGCCGTAGGCGTCGACCTGGATGCCGCCGAAGACCGCCACGTCGTAGCGGCCCCGCTCGGTGTCGTCGAAGACGTCCTCCATCGTGAAGAAGGCCTCCGCCGTGCGCACGTACTCGGCGTCGCCGCCGCTCGGCGGCAGCGAGCGCGGCCTCGGGTTGACGGCGCCCGAACCGGTCAGCAGGGTCAGGTTCGGGGCGTGCCGGCGCTGGGCGAGGAGGCCGGCCGCCATCGGCACCTGGGACGCGCCGCCGACGATCATCGTCTCGCCGTCGCGCAGGCGCTCGGCCAGGAGGCAGGCCAGCAGCTCGCGCGGCGCGGCGGGCTCCGGGGCGCTCATCACAGCCACCTGCCGCCCTCGCCCAGCCGCCGCGCCAGCTCGGTGGGGCCGCCGCAGGCGGTCAGATAGGCGTCGTGGGAGGCCGGCTCGACGAAGGTCCGAAACCAGTCCTCGCGAGCTCCCTGGCGCTCGTCGCCCTGGGCCTCGAGGTAGCCACGCAGGTGCTCCTCGTCGGCGACGTACTCGCCGTGGCTGCCGCAGGGATGGGCGCCGAGCGGCAGCTCGACCACCGCGTCGACCAGATAGCCCGCGATCGTCGTCCGCCAAGGGTCGCGGCGGATCTCGGCGTTGCCGACGAGCCGGTCGGTCGAGGCGAGCACCGCCTTGCGCGCCGCCTTCGCCATCACCTTGTCGGCGAAGACGGTGCCGCGCTGGCGCAGGTTGCCGAAGGGGTCGGCTTCCTGGGCGTGGAGGAGGACGACGTCCGGCGCGACCGCCGGGACCTCGAGCACCTCGCGGCCTTCGACCGTGCGGCCGACGAGATCGGGACGGGTCGCCGCCAGGTCGGTCCCGAGGAGCGAGGCGACCTGCTGCGAGGGCAGCCCGGCGGCGGCGGCCCGGTAGCCGCCGACGAGGCTCGGCTCGTCGCATTCGACCAGCTCGACCTCCCCCGACTCGACCGCCGCGCGGAAGGCGGGCGCCATCCCGAGGTGCTCGAAGGTCACGTTCGGCAGCAGCGCCCGGCGGACCAGGCCGGCGGCGATCAGCAGGTCGACCGCGAAGCCCGCCGCCGGGCCCGCGGAGACGGTCAGCTCGCGCGGGCCGGAGCGGATCAGCGCCCGCACCAGCGCCGCGGGCGAGTTCTGGCTCCAGATTCCGCCGATCGCGACGTGGTCGCCGTCCTCCACCGCCGCCACTGCGGCCGCGGCGTCGGTCAGCTTTGGGCTGCGGCCCGGCATCGGCGCTAGCGCTGGCGCCCCAGGACGGAGTCGGACACGAGCATCCGCAGGATCTCGTTGGAGCCGCCGGTGAGCTCGGTGATCTTGGCGTCGCGATAGTGCCGGTTGACCAGGGTCTCGTCGATGATCCCGCGGCCGCCGAGGATCTGCACCGCGTCGTGGGAGGTCCGCATGTAGGCCTCCTGGGCGAAGAGCTTCGCCGCGATCACCGCCTTGGTCGCGTTCTCGCCCGCCGCCTTCGCCCTCGCCGCCTGGTAGGTCAGCGCCCGCGCCGCTTCCAGCGAGAGCACCATGTCGGCGACCTTCGACTGGGTCAGCTGGAAGCCGGCCAGCGTCTTGCCGAAGACTTCGCGCCTGGTCGCCCACTGGACCGTCTCCTCGAGGCAGCCGGCGAGGCCGCCGCAGACCCGCGCGGCGATCTGCAGGCGGGTGTCCTCGAGCGCTCCCATCGCCACCCGGAAGCCTTCGCCGACCGCGCCGATCCGGTTCTCGTCCGGCAGCACCGCGTCCTCGAAGCGCAGTTCGCCGACGCTCAGCGAGCGCAGCCCGAGCTTGCCCTTCTGCGGATGGGTGGAGAAGCCCGGCGTGTCCCGCTCGACCACGAACCCGGTGATCCCCTTGGCGCCCTTGGAGTCGGGATCGGTGCGGGCGAAGAAGAGGAAGAAGTCCCCCATCTCGGCCCAGTCGATCCACATCTTCGCCCCGTTCAGGACCCAGCCGTCGTCGGTCCGCTCGGCCCGCGTGATCATGTTCGCGGCGTCGGTCCCCGAGCGCGGCTCGGTCAGCCCGTAGCCGGCCAGCGAGCTCCCTTCGGCGAGCGGCTTCAGCCAGCGTTCTTTCTGCTCCTGATCACCGTACTTGAAGAGGCCGGCGCCGACCGGGCCGCTGGGGACGGCGAGGTAGGAGCCGAGCACCTGGGAGTTCTTCGAGACCTGCTCGATCACCAGCATGTGGGTGATCAGGTCCCAGCCGGTGCCGCCGAGCTCGGTCGGGATCGTGCCGCCGAAGAGCCCCGCCTCGCCGAAGATCGGGACGATCTCCTGGGGGAAGTACTCGCCCCGCTCGGAGTCCCAGAGCAGCGGGCCGACCCGCTCGTCGACGACGGCGCGGGCCTTCTCCAGCAGCTCCGTCTGCTCCGCGGACAGCGGCCCGGTGGCGGCGGACGACTCGATCGTGCTGAGCTTGGTCACGGGTACGTCGGTCATGGTTCCTCTCCTCGCTGGCGAGTCATCGCGGATCGCCCATTCCCAATGAGCGGCCGATGATCTCTTTCATGATCTCGTTCGAGCCCGCCCAGATCTTCGTGACCCGGGCGTCGGCCCATCCACGCGCGACCTCGTACTCGGTCATGTAGCCGTAGCCACCGTGGAGCTGGACGCAGGCGTCGAGGACCTTGTTCTGGGTGTGGGCGGACCACCACTTCGCCTTTGCCGCGTCGACCGCGTCGAGTCGGCCCGCGACCAAGCGCTCGATGCAGCGATCGACGAAGGCCTGGGCGACGTCGAGTTCGGTGTCGAGCTCGGCGAGTACGAAGCGGTTGTGCTGGAAGGTGCCGACCGGCCGGCCGAAGGCGCGTCGCTCGCGGACGTAGTCGAGCGTCAGCCCGAGCGCGTGGCGGGCGTGAGCGAGGTCGAGCACCGAGGAGCTCATCCGCTCCTGGGCCAGGTGGTCGGCCATGTAGCGCATGCCGCCGCCGAGCTCGCCGAGCTGGTTCTCGGCGGGGACGAAGACGGAGTCGAAGAAGAGCTCGGCGGTGTCGGCCTCGTGCTGGCCGATCTTGTCGAGGCTGCGGCCGCGGGAGAAGCCCTCCATGTCGGCTTCGACGACGAAGAGGGAGAGCCCGCGCTCACCGGTGCGGGCGGCGACGACCAGCAGGTCGGCGCTGATCCCGTTGGTGATGAAGGTCTTCGACCCGTTCAGGACCCAGCCGCCGTCGGCGGGCTCGGCGGTGGTGAGGATGCCGCGCAGGTCGGAGCCCGCCGCAGGCTCGGTCATGCAGATCGCGGTCACCGTCTCACCCGCGCAGAAGCTCGGCAGCCAGCGCCGCCGCTGGGCCTCGTCGGTGAGCCGCGTCAGGTACGGCGCGACCACGTCGACGTGGGTGGCGAAGGCGCACCCGTAGGCCATCCCGGCGCGCGCCAGCTCCTCGTTCAACACCACGTTGAAGCGGAAGTCCTCGACCCCGGCGCCGCCGTACTCGGCGCCCACGCCGAGGCCGAGCAGACCGTCCCGGCCCGCCGTCTGCCAGACGGCGGCCGGGATGCGGTGCTCGGCCCGGTGCTGCTCGCGGCCCGGGATCACGACGCGGTCGACGAAGGCCGCGACGCTCTCCCGGAACCAGCGATGCTCGTCCTCGAAGAGGCCGTCCCTCACCCGCCGACGCCCCACAGTTTTTCGAACATCGGGCGGAATTCGAAGCCGGGTTCTTCGTAGATTTTCGGCGACTGTTCGAGGTAGGGAGCCACCGTTTCCTTGGTGATCAGGGCCATCGGCAGGTCGGCCGTTTCCCAGGTCGGCTGGTGGTTGACCTCGCGGATCATGTTGTCCGCGGCCGCCCATCCCTCGTAGGCGAACGGGTAGTAGACGAGCGCGTTGGCGACTTCGCTCTTTTCCATTTCGGCGAGGAATTCAGGCGTGGTTTCGGTGCCCACGACCTTCAGTTCTTCCCGCCCTTGCTGGAGCGCGGTTTTCACCATCGGCGTCCCGTAGGTGGCCGAGTTGGAGTCGATCCATTCGACCGATCCGGCCGGGTTCGAGCTGAGCGCCGCCGAGAAGACCGGTGGCCCTGGTTTCTCGAGTTCTGCGGTGGCGAAGGAGATTTCTTCGTATTCGCATTCCGGGCACAGTTCTTCGACGACTTTCTTCGTCCCGGTGTTGTGGAGGACCACGTCTTCGAAGGCATGGTCGACGAACGAGATCGTCTTCCCCTTGCCGCCCGAGTGGGCGACGATCCAGTAGCCGAGCGCTTCGCCGGCCTTTTCCGGGTCGACGCCGGCGTCGATCACCGATTTGTTTTCGGTGTATTCGGGCGGCGTCGCGCAGCCCATGCAGTCGAGCGGGATGTGTTTCGCGATCGCCGCGTCGACGGCCGACTTCACCGTCGGCGGTTCGACCGCGACGAGGACGATGGCGCTGACGTTTTCCTGGATCGCCTGCTGGATCAGGTTGCCCTGGGTGGCCGGGTTGAATTCCCCGTCGCCGATCGGCGTGGTCGTCCAGCCGGCGGCCTTGAACGCTTCCTGCGCCGCTTCCGCCTGGTCCTTGCAGCCTTCACCCGCCAGCCCGCAGGCGATGATCGCGGCGGTGTGATGGCCGGCCTTGAACGGTTTCTGGGGCGGTTCAGGCCATTCGAGGCCTTCGGTCACGTTCAGCCGTTCGACTTCTTCTTCGGCTTTGGCGACGCCGGAGCTCGACGATTCGCCGCCCCCTTCGTTGGCTTCGCCGCCTTCGTTGGCTTCGCCGGCGGGCTTGGTTTCGCCGCTGGATTCGGTGCCGCCACCGCTCGAGGACGAGCCGCCGCCGCAGCCTGCGATCACCAGGACGACGGCGAGCATCGCCCCCGCCAGTAACAGGATGCCCAGCCGCGGGCGCTCCTTCAGTGCCTTCATTGACAACTCTCCTCCTCGGTCGCGGCCGCGTTGGCCGTTATCCACCTGTCGCGCCGACGCGGCAGGCCGCCTTTCCCTTGGCTGAATGAACGTTAACTAGCGTTCACTACGATGTCAAGGCATGGCAAAGCCAAGAATGCGCAAGTCATGTAACGCTTGTTAACGCGGGTTATTTGGCCGGGACGGCGCCGAGGGTGTCGAGCCCTCCGGTCACCAACCGCAGCAGGAGGTCAGGCAGGTCGTCGGCGGCAAGCGCCGTCGGCGGCCAGAAGGGGACCGAGTGGATCAGCCCGATCGCGGCCTGGGTGGCGGCCGCGATGTGCTTGCGGCTGGCGTCGGGATAGACCCGGGCCAGGGCCGTTTCCCACATCGACGCGTATTTGCGCATGCGGCGCTCGAAGTGCTTCCGCCAGGGGTCGGTCAGCGAGCGGTCCTCCCGCTGGTAGACGTTGATCACGTGGCGGTTGTTGATCGAGTATTCGGCGTGGTGGCGGATCAGCCGTTCGAGGTCCTCGCGAGGGTCCTCGTAGACGGGGGTGGCCGCCGCGATCAACTCGTCGAGCGCTTCGTTGAAGAGCGTGGCGAGGATCTCGTCCTTGCCCGAGAAATGCCGGTAGAGGGCCGGGCCGCTGATCCCGACCTTTTCCCCGATCTCGTCGACGCCGACGCCGTGGAAGCCTTTTTCGTAGAAGAGCGCCGCGGCCGCGTCCAGGATCTGACGATCGCGACTCACGGGCGCAAACTAGCAGCAGAACGGGCTCGATCGAGGTCCTCGCGGTGCTCGGGAGCGGCGATCGCGGTCAGCGCGCGGGCCCGTTGGGCGAGGTCGAGGCCACGCAACCGGGCGACGCCGAACTCGGTGACGACCAGGTCGACGTCGGCCCGCGAAGTGGTGACCGGGCCGCCCAGGCGCTCGACGATCCGGCTCGCGCCGGTGCGGGCCACGGTCGCCGGCAGGGCGACGATCGCGAGGCCGCCGGAGGCCGCCGCACCGCGGAGGAAGTCGACCTGGCCGCCGACCGCGCCGAGGTAGCGGCCGCCGGCGCTCTCGGCGTTCACCTGCCCGGTCAGGTCCACCTCCAGCGCCCCGTTGACGGCGACCAGCCGGCCGACCCGGGCGAGGACATCGGGACGGTGGGTGTAGCTGACCGGCCGCAGCGCCACCACCTCGCTGCGACGGAGGAAGTCGAAGAGGCGCGACGTGCCGAGCGCCGCGCCGGTCACCACCAGCCCCGGATCGGCCTCCTTGCGTCGACCGGTGACGACGCCGGCCTCGACCAGATCGGCGATCGGGTCGCAGATCATCCCCGAGTGGACGCCGAGTTCGCGGGCGCCGCGCAGCTCCCGCAGGATCGCTTCCGGCAACGCGCCGACGCCGACCTGGATCGTGTCGCCGTCGTCGACGAGCGCCGCGATGCGGCGGGCGATCCGCGCCTCGGCCTCGCCGGCGCGGGCCGGCGGTAGCTCGAGCGGATCGGCGTCGACGCGAACCGCCACGTCGAGCCGCTCCCACGCGAGCGAGGCGCCGGGCACGGGCGGGACCCTCTCGTTCACTTCGGCGATCACCAGGCGGGCGTGCGGGATCGCGTCGGCGAGATAGGTGGCGTCGAGGCCGAGGCTGCAGTTGCCCTCGGCGTCGGGCGGGGCGACCTGGACGAACGCGACGTCCCCCGGCACCGCCCCGGCGGCGAACAGCCTCGGCAGCGCCGAGAAGTGGGCCGGGACGACGCGCAACGGCCGCCGCGCCCCGACCTTGCCGAGCGCGCCGAGGGCGCCGTAGGAGACCAGGTCCAGGGCTTCCGCCGCGGCCGAAGCCAGCACCTCGCGGTAGGCGTAGCCGGAGAAGCCGGAAAGCCCTCCGATCTCCGCGCACTGCTCGATCAGGCGGTCGACCAGGACGACCGGCTCGCCGCTGCCCTGCCCCCAGACCACGCCGTCGCCGCGGCGCAGGAAGCGGCGCAGGTCGAGGTCGTCGGGGGCGATCTCGAGCGGCCCCGCCACCGCTCAGCCCCGCGGCAGGCGCTGCAGGATCGCACCGGTGCCGAGGCCGCCGCCGCAGCACATCGTCACCAGCCCGAGGTCGGCCCCCCGTCGCTCCAGCTCGTAGAGGATCGTGCCGACCAGGCGGGCGCCGGTCATCCCGACCGGATGGCCGAGCGCCATCGCGCCGCCGTTCACGTTCACCCGCTCCATGTCGGGCTCGAGCTCGCGCTGCCAGGCGAGGACGACCGAGGCGAAGGCCTCGTTCACCTCGAAGAGGTCGATGTCGTCGATCCCGAGGCCGGTGCGGTCCAGCAGCTTGCGGGTCGCCGGGATCGGTCCGGTGAGCATGATGATCGGGTCGACCCCGACGGTCACCTGGTCGATCACCCGGGCCATCGGCGCGAGACCCAGCTCCTCGGCCTTGCGGGGCGAGGCGAGCAGCACCGCGGCGGCGCCGTCGGACAGCTGCGAGGAGGTGCCGGCGGTCACCCGGCCGTCGACCTTGAACGGGGTCTTCAGGCCGGCGAGCGTCTCGAGGTTGGTGTCGGGGCGAATACCCTGGTCCCGCTCGACGATCCCGTGGGGAGTCTCGACCGCGACGATCTCCCGCTCGAAGCGGCCCGCCGCGGCGGCCGCGGCGGCGAGCCGGTGCGAGGTGACCGCGAGCTCGTCCATCTCCTCGCGCGAGACGTCCCAGCGCTCGGCGATCAGCTCGGCGCTCATCCCCTGGGGGACGAAGTCGTAGCGGTCGAGCAGCTCCTGTGGCCAGGGGCTCCCGTAGATCTCGGCTACCTTCAGCGGCGAGTTGATCGGTACGTGCTGCATGTGCTCGACGCCCGCCGCGATCACCAGGTCGTGGGTGCCGGAGGCGACCAGGGCGGCGGCGTAGGCGACCGCGGACTGGGCCGAGCCACAGCGCCGATCGATCGTGATCGCCGGGACCTCCGGCGGAAAGCCCGCCTGCAGCCAGGCGTTGCGGGCGATGTTGCGCGACTGCTCGCCGAACGGCGCGGTGCAGCCGGCGATCACGTCCTCGACCGCGCCCGGGTCGATGCCGGTGCGGGCGACCAGCTCCTCGAGGCAGCGGGCGAGCAGCGTGTTCGGGTGGGTATCGCGGAAGACGCCCTTCTCGGGATGGGCGCGGCCGATCGGCGTGCGCACCGCGTCCACGATCAGGGTCTCGCGGCCCGCTTCGAGGAAGGGGGAGGTCGGCGCCGACACTCAGATCACCATCCCGCCGTCGACCGGCAGCACCTGGCCGGTGATGTAGGCGCCGTCGTCGGACGCGAGGAAGGCGAAGGCGCCGGCGACCTCCTCCGGCTCCGCCCAGCGGCCGAGCGGCACCCGTTCGAGCGTCCGCTCGGCGAAGCGCGGGTCGGTGCGGACCGTCTCCGTCATCGCCGTCGCGGCCAGCGGCGCGACCGCGTTCACGGTGATCGCCCGCGGCGCCAGCTCGCGGGCCAGCGACTTGGTCAGGCCGATGATCGCCGCCTTGGCGGCGCCGTAGTTGGCCTGGCCGATCGTGCCGACCAGGCCGGCGGCCGAGGTCGAGTTGATGATCCTCCCGCGGCCGTCGTCGGGCAGGTGGGAGAGCGCCTCCTGGGAGACCATGTAGGTGCCGACCAGGTGGGTGTCGAGGACGGCGCGGAACTTCTCCTCGTCGAGCTTCGCGAACATCGCCGGGCGGGTGATGCCGGCGTTGTTGACGACGACGTGGATCGCCTCGCCGAGCCCCGCCGTGGCCTCGACCGCCGCGCGCACCGCGGCCCGGTCGGCGACGTCGGCCTGGACGCCGATCGCGACACCGCCCGCACCCTCGATCTCCGCCGCGACGGCGTTGGCGGCGGCGAGGTCGAAGTCGAGCGCGGCGACCGCGGCGCCCTCGGCGGCGAGCCGCCGCGCCACCGCGGCGCCGATCCCGTTGCCGGCGCCGGTCACCAGGGCGACCCGCCCCTCCAACCACGCCATCAGTAGGACCTCGGCAGGCCGAGCACGTGCTCGCCGATGTAGTTGAGGATCATCTCCTGGCTGATCGGCGCGATCCGCATCAGGCGGGCCTCGCGGAAATAGCGCTCGACGTGGTACTCGGCGGCGTAGCCCATGCCGCCGTGGGTCTGCAGGGCGCGGTCGGCGGCGGCGAAGCCGGCCTCCGCGCAGAGGTACTTGGCCATGTTCGCCTCCCTGGCACAGGGTTTACCGGAGTCGTAGAGGTGGGCCGCCTTGCGCACCATCAGGGTCGCCGCGTCGAGGCGGGCGAGGGCGTCGGCGAGCGGGAACTGAAGGCCCTGGTTGGCGCCGATCGGGCGGCCGAAGACGACCCGCTCGTTGGCGTAGTCGACCGCCCGCCGCAGCGCCGCGCGGCCGATCCCGAGCGCCTCGGAGGCGACCAGGATGCGCTCCGGGTTCAAGCCGTCGAGCAGGTAGCGGAAGCCCTGACCCTCCTCGCCGACCCGGTGCTCCTCGGGGACCTCGAGGTTGTCGATGAAGAGCTCGTTGGAGTCGACGGCGCGCCGGCCCATCTTCTCGATCGGGCGGATCTCGATCCGGTCGCGGTCGAGGTCGGTGAGGAAGAGGGTCATCCCGTCGGTGCGCTTCTCGACCTCCTCGAGCTTCGTCGTGCGGGTGAGCAGGAGGATCTTCTCCGACTCCAGCGCCTTCGAGATCCAGACCTTGCGACCGTTCACGACGTAGCCGCCGTCGACCCGCCTGGCGAAGGTCTTGATCCGCGTCGTGTCGAGGCCGGCGTCGGGCTCGGTGACGCCGAAGCAGACGTGCAGGGAGCCGTCGACGATGCGCGGCAGGGTGCTCCGCTTGAGCTCCTCGGAGCCATGCTTGACCACCGGGTGCATACCGAAGATCGAGAGGTGCATCGAGCTCGCCCCGTTCATCGCGGCGCCCGAGGCGGCGACCTCCTCCAGGAGCAGCGACGCCTCGAGGATGCCGAGGCCGCTGCCGCCGTACTCCTCCGGCACGGCGATGCCCAACCAGTCCGCCTTGGCGAAGGCCCCGTAGAACTCCCACGGGAACTCGTGGCGCTCGTCCTTCCCGGCCCAGTACTCGTCGTCGAAGCCCGCCGCCAGTTCCGCCACCGCGGACTGGATCGCGCGCTGCTCGTCGCTCAGCTCGAAATCCAACTCTCACTCTCCATCGTGGTAAACGATTGTTCACCACCCTATCAGGAGGGCTGATCGCTGCTGTGATGGCCTCGCCGCCGATGTAGAGAACACTCGTTAACTACTGTGCTACGTTGGCGCCGTGGACTTTCGCGACGCACCGGAGGACGTCGAGTTTCGCCTCGAGGCGCGGCGCGCGCTGGAGGAGATCGTCGCCTCGCTGCCCGGCGAGGAGCCGGCGACGATCGAGGCGAAGCTGCCCTACTTCCGCGACTTCCAGGCCAAGCTGAACAAGGCCGGTTACGCCGGGCTCTCCTGGCCGCGCGAGTATGGCGGCCGCGACGCGACGCTGACCGAGCAGGCGATCTTCCTCGAGGAGTACGACCGCGCCGGCGCCCCCGACCGGCTGAACACGCTCGGCGAGGGTCTCGCCGGGCCGACGATCATCGACTTCGGCACCGAGGAGCAGAAGGCCCGCTTCCTGCCCGGGATCCTCGCCGGCGAGGAGATCTGGTGCCAGCTCTTCTCCGAGCCGGCCGCCGGCTCCGATCTGGCGGCGCTGGAAGCGCGGGCCGAGCGCGATGGCGACGGCTGGCGGCTGAGCGGCCAGAAGGTCTGGACCAGCCGCGCCCAGGTCGCCTCCTACGGGATCACGCTCGCCCGCACCGGCCCCGACCGCCACCGCGGCATCACCTACTTCCTCCTGCCGATGGACGCCCCCGGGGTGACCGTGCGACCGCTGCGCCACATGCTCGGCGAGGCCGAGTTCAACGAGGTCTTCCTCGACGACGTGCCGGTCGCCGACGGGCTGCGGGTGGGCGAGGTCGACGGCGGCTGGAAGGTGGCGATGGCGACGCTCTCCTACGAGCGGGTGGCGCTGGCGACCGGGCGGGTGAACCTCCGCAAGCTGCTCGACGAACTGGTCGAGATGGTGCGCGGGAGCGAGGCGGCGGCTGATCCGGCGGTGCGCCGCAAGCTCGCCGAGCTCTACGCCCGCGCCCGCATCCAGCGGGTCAACGGGCTGCGCGCGCTGGCCTCGCTGGAGGGCGGGACCCCTGGCCCGGAGACCTCGATCGGCAAGCTCTTCTCGGCGCCGCTGGTCGAGGACGTCGCCGACTTCGCCGTCTCCCTGCGCGGCCTCGACGCGCAGCTCGAGGAGGGTGAGCTCGACCCCTGGCTGCGGCTCGCCTACCAGGCGCGCGGCACCTCGATCGCGGGCGGCACCACCTTCATCCAGCGCAACATCGTCGCCGAGCGCGTGCTCGGGCTGCCGCGGGCCTAGCGATGCGCGTCACCCTCTCCGAAGAGCAGGACTTCCTCCGCGAGGCGGTCGCCGGGGTGGTCGCCCGCGAGGCCTCCTTCGCCGCCGTGCGCGAGTGGACCGACGCCGGCGACGTCTCCCCCGCCGACGAGATGGCGCGCCGCCAGGGCTGGACCGGGATCGGCCTGGCCGAAGAGGCGGGCGGCCAGGGCGGCGGGGCGATCGAGCTGATGGTGCTGGCCGAGCAGCTCGGCTACGGCGCCGTGCCCTGGGATCCGACGCTGGCCGGCTGCCTGGCACTGCCACTGCTGGCCGCCGCGGGACCGGCCGCCGCCGAGCTCGCCGCCGCGGGCGTCGACGGGCCCGGCGCGATCCTCGTCGTCGACGGCGGCCGACCCCTCTCCTTCCCTGGGGCGGCCGTCGCCGACGAGCTGATCTCGCTGACCGCGCGTCACGTCCCGGGCGCCGCGGCGGCGGCCCACCTGATCGTCGCGGTCGACGCCGGCGACGAGGTCGAGCTGCGCGCGGTCGACCCAGGCGCCGCCGGTGTCGAGATCGCGCCCCTCCCGCTCGTCGACCGGACCCGCTCGTCGGCGGCCGTCTCGCTCGACCGGTCTCCCTCGACCGCGCTCGGCACAGTCCCCGCCACGGCGCTCACCGCGACCGCCTCGCTGGCCGCGATGGCGCTCGCCGCCGACTCCCTCGGTGCCGCCGCCCGCCTGCTCGAGCTGACCGTCGCCTACGTCGCCGAGCGCCGCCAGTTCGGCGTCCCGGTCGGCTCCTTCCAGGCGGTCAAGCACGCCGCCGCGCAGATGCTGGTCGACGTCGAGGCCTGCCGCTCGGCCGTCAGCTACGCCGCCTGGGCGGTCGACGACGGCGCCGAGGACGCGCCGCTCGCCGCCGCCGTCGCCAAGTCCCACGCCGCCGTCGCCACCTCCCGCGTCGCCGATCGCGCCCTCTTCCTCCACGGCGCGATCGGCTACACCTGGGAGCACGACCTACAGTTCCTCTTCAAGCGCGTGAAGAGCGACGCCGTCCTCTTCGGCTCGGCCGCCGCCCATCAAGATCAGATCGCCACGATCCTCGGCGTCTAGGTGACCGATTCACGGCGGGCTGAGGCTCAGGCCGCCTGAAGCTGACGCCCCGGAGGGCTGAAGGGGACGGGCAAGGGACGCGGCCATCTCGACCACGACCCTCCGGCAGGCTGTGGTCGTGGTCGAGATGGCCGGGGGTGCGGGGAGCGGGTCGGGACTTCGTGACGAGCGCCGGGGGAGGAGCGCCTTCCTCCACGAAGTACGCGTGCCCCGTGACGAAGACTCATGGGACGTCCCGGTCCTTCGTGCGGTGACGACCGGTCAAGAAGGTGTGTGTTTAGTTTCCGTTCCATAGCAACGGAAACTCGACACGCGTCCTCGGCGCCCCTCCCGGTGTCACGGAGGCATGAGGAACCGTGACGGAAGGGCGGGGAAGCACGGACGGGAGGCCCGCGAACCACGGGGCCCCGCGCCCCGCCCCCGCGGAACCAAACCACCTAGCCGCCCGCCGGCTTCACCTCACGCCCATCGGGTTGTTGCTGCGGTAGCGGCCGCCGCTGACGTGGAGGAGCTCGCTGGTCAGGAAGCCGGCTTCGGGGGCGGCGAAGAAGAGGATCGCGGCAGCCTGGTCGGCGACGTCGCCCATCCGGCCGACCGGGATCGTCGGGAGCATCCGCGCCACCCGATCCTCGTAGTCGCTGTGACTTTCGAAGAGCGGGGTCGGGGTGGAGCCGGGAGCGACCACGTTGAGGGTGATGCCGTGGGGGGCGAGCTCCATCGAGAGGGCGCCGGTGAGGCCGGACAGCGCCGCCTTGGTGGCGGAGTAGATCGAGAGGCGCGGCTCGCCCCGGTAGGCGACCGAGCCGACGTTGACGATCCGCCCGTATCCCGCCTCGAGCATCGTCGGCGCCACCGCCTGGATGCAGTTGAAGACGCCCCAGAGGTTGGTGTCGACGACGCGGCGAAAGTCGTCCTCCTCGATCTCGAGGACCGTCTTCGGCGGCCGCGGCGAGAGGCCCGCGTTGTTGACGAGGACATCGATCCGCCCCCAGCGCTCGAGCGTCGCGGCGACCGCCTCGCGGATCGCCGAGGCGGAGGCGACGTCGGCCGGGAAGGCGAGCGCCTCGCCGCCCTCGGCCTCGATCCGCTCGCGGACCGCCTCCAGTTTCTCGGCGTCGCGGCCGATCAACACCGCCCGGCCGCCCTCGCGGGCGAGCCGTTCGGCGGTCGCCTGACCGATGCCGCTACCGCCGCCGGTGACGATGCCGACCTGGCCCTCGAAGCGGCGGACCTTCATCTCGTCCCCCATCTGCGCTCCTCCTCTCAGGCGCCGGCGAAGTACCGGCGCGGATTGTCGACGAGCAGCGCCCGGATCTCCGGCTCGCCGACGCCGCGCTCGCGCAGTCCCGGCAGGGCCGTTTCGTGGACGTACCCGTAGATCTCGTCGCCGCGGCCGAGCACCTCGCGCGAGCGCACGTCGCTGAAGACCGCGTCGTCGTGCGAGACCACCAGCCGATCGCCGTAGCCGCGGGCGATCAACGCGGCCAGGTTGTCGAGCTGCGCCTCCGAGGGCGCCACGCCGTCTCGGTCCGGCGGTGGGTAGCCGAGCCGGTCGAAGCCGACAAAGCTCCCCGCGTCCATCAGCTCGGCCAGGTAATCGAGGTCGGCGGCTTCGTTGCTATGGCCGATGATCACGCGGTCGAGCGCCACCCCCTCCTCGCGGAAGACGCGCTGCTGCTCGAGGCCGACCCGGGCGGCGGCGTAAGTGTGGGTGGTCAGCGGCAGGCCGGTCTCCAGGTGGGCGCGCGCGCAGGCGCGCAGCACCGCCTCGACGTCCGGGCTCACGCCGCCCGCGTCGGTCGCGCACTTGATCAGGCCGGGCCGCCAGCCGGTGCCTTCGATGCCGTCACGGGCCTCGCCGACGAAGAGCTCGGTGAGCAGCGCGACCTTTTCCGCCTCGGGCTTTTTGCTGAGCACGAAGGGGAGCTCGTCGTAGATGTACCAGCCGGTCGCGGCGATCACGTTCACGCCGGTGCCGGCGGCGGCGCGGGCGACCGCCCGCAGGTTGCGGCCGATCCCCGGCACGGTGACGTCGACCACGGTGTCGCAGCCGTACCGGTCGTGGATGCGGGTCAGCTCCCGCTGCCCGCGCGCGACCGCCTCCTCTTCGTCCCAGCCCGCGTAGCCGGGCCAGTACCACTGCAGCTCGGGACTGACGATGAAGATGTGCTCGTGGATGTAGGTGACGCCGAGCCGGTCGACGGCGAGGGGGCCGAGCAGGCTTTCGACCGCCGTCATCCGGCGACCAGCCGCGCCCGGAGCTCGTCGCGTTTCACCTTGCCCGACTGCGATACCGGCAGCGCCTCGACGCAGACGATCCGCTCCGGCCACATCCACTTGCCGGTCCCGTGGGCCTCGAGGTGGGCGCGCAGCTGCTCCAGATCGACCTCGGCGCCGTCCTGGGTGACGACGAAGACCGCGCAGCGCTCGCCGAGGTCGTCGTCGGGGTAGCCGACGGCGGCGACGTCGCGGACGACGTCCCACTCGCCCACCGCCGTCTCGACCTCGAGCACGCTGATCTTGCGGCCACCGCGGTTGATGATCTCCTTCAGCCGGCCGACGATCCGCGCGTAGCCCTCCTCGTCGAAGACGGCGAGGTCGCCGAAGTGGCCCCAGCCCTCGTCGTCGAAGACCTGGGCGGTCGCCTCGGGGTCGTCGAAGTAGCCGAGCGCGGTGTCGGGCCCGCGCATCACGATCTCACCGACCTCGCCGGGCGGCAGCTGGTTTCCCCGCGGATCGACGATCGCCCCCTCGGCGCCGGTCAGCAACTGGCCGACGGTGCCGAAGCGGCGCTCCGGATCGGGCTCCTCGAAGGAGGTCATCGCCACCGAGCCGACGTCGACCGAGCCGAAGATGATCGTCAGCCGACAGCCGAGGTCGCGCTCGATCTTCTCGCCCATCTCCGGCCGCATGAAGGCGCCGCCGGTCTGCACGCCGCGCAGGGCGGAGAGGTCCATTTCGCCGAGCGTCTCCGCGGTCGCCATGCGGGTGACGACGGTCGGCAGCGTCGCGATCCGGGTGGCGCGGGTGCGCGAGGCCAGCTCGAGCATCGAGTCGGGCTTCAGGTCCGGCGCGACGATCGTCGTGTTGCCGTACAGGGCGCCGACCCCGATCCCGTTGAAGAAGCCGACGCCGCCGGAGAGCGGGGCGCCGACCAACAGCGTGTCCTCGGCGGAGAGCATGCCGCGCTCGCTCAGCGAGCGGGCCATCGCCAACGAGCAGTTGACCGACCGCATCACCAGCTTCGGCGTCCCGGTCGTGCCGGAGGTGGGGATCAGGTTGGCGACCGCGTCGGGGTCCTGCGGCGGCAGGTCGTCCCGCGGGGCGGCGAGAAGGTCGGCGAAGGGCAGCGTCCCCGGCGCGTGGACCGCGGTGGTGATCACCAGCGTCGGCGCGGTCAAGGCGTCGCGCTCCTCCTCGCTCATCGGCTCCTCGACGATCGCGGCGCGCGCCTCGGTGCGCCCGATCCCGGAGATCAGCCCGGGCGAGTTGGTGTCGGCGGCCATATGGTAGGCGACCAGGCCGGCGGCGGCGAGTCCGACCAGCGCGACGACGTAGTCGACGCTGTTGTGGAGGCGGACGAGGACGATGTCGCCCGGCTCGAGCCCGGCGTCCAACAGTGCCCCGCCGAGCGAGGTGGAGCGCCGGCAGAGCTCGGCGAAGGTGAGCTCGGTCGTGCCGTCGGAGTAGGCGAGCTTCTGCGGCGTGCGCGCGGCGTGCGCGGCGAAGTGGTCGTACATCCCGAGCGGCTCCCAGTAGCCCGCCTCGTAGTAGGCGCGGGCCTGCTCGTCGCTCCAGCGGAGCGCGCGCAGGGCGGGCCAACCCGGCATCCGGTCGCCGAGGCTCATGCCGCCACCTCCTCGCGCAGCCGGGCGAAGGCCTCGAGCTCGCGCGGGATGTCCGGGCCGGCGGGCTGGTAGATCAGTTCGGTGACGCCTTTCGCGGCCATCCGCGCGGCCCGCTCGCGCAGCGTCTCGACCGTGCCGGTGAAGGTCAGCGCGGCGACCGCCTCGCGGGGCACGAAGGCGGTGTCGTGGGCGGAGACCGAGGTGACGTGGCCGGAATGCAGGACCAGATGGCGCTCGGCCTCCGGCAGCGCCTCGATCGAGGCCCGCCACTCCTCGGCGTTCGGCAGGCCGCTCATGTCGACGCCCATCTCGTAGGCGAGGTGGTAGCGGGTCGCCGCCGCGTGTCCCGCCGCCGCCCAGACGCGGTCGGCGTCGGCCGACTCGCCCTCGTCGAGCACGGTCCCGGTGATGATCCGGCCGACCTGGTCGAACCCGGACGGGCCGAGCCGGATGCTGAGCACCCCGTCCGCCGCCCGCCGCGCCGCGTCCAGCCCCTTGGGGCCTTCGGCACCGAACCAGATCGGCACCTCGAAGGGCAGCACCGGCAGGTGCTCCCGGTCGTACATCAGCTCGATCACCTTCCCCTCCCATTCGACCGCCTCACCGCGCCAGAGTGCCCGCAGTGCTTCCGTGAAGTCGACGATCCGGTCCCAGCGCATCGGCTTCTCGCCGAGCGTGCGGGCGCCGGTGAAACCCGCGCCGACGCCGAGCGTGAAGCGGCCCGGGGCGAGGTGGGCGATCTGCGCGACGGCCGAGGCGGTCACCGCGATGTGGCGCAGGCGGGGCACGATCACCGAGGTCCCGAGGCCGATCGAATCGCAGCGATCGGCGACCCGCGCCAGCGTCGCCCAGACGTCGAAGTAAAGGGCGGGCGAGTCGTAGAGCCAGGCGCGCTCGTAGCCGAGGCTCTCGGCCAGCGCGACGTGCTCGACCGTGTCCGGTCCCGGCGGGAACGAACACGACAGCGCCATCGCCCTCTTCTCGGACAAAGCTCCCATCACCCGTGGGAAAAGATAGCACGCGTCGCTAACGATCGTTTACAGTCGAGCCTATGACCGCCAGAGAAAAGGGGAACGGACCTCTACACGAAGTGAAGGATCGTTCACACCAAGGGATGTCCCTGGGGATCACCGTGACCGGCGCGGGACGCGGGCGGGAGCGCTTCGCGGCGATGGCGGAGAGCGCCCGCGCGGCCGAGGCGGCGGGCTTCTCGGGGCTCTGGGCGAACGAGCTCTACACCCACTCGGCGACGATCCCGATGGCCCACGTCGCCGCGGTGACCGAGCGCGTCACGCTCGGATCGTCGATCGCCTACGGGGTCGGGCGCACGCCGCTGACCTGGACCACCGAGGCGCGCGACCTCGACGACCTGAGCGGCGGCCGGGTCGAGCTCGGGATCGGCAACGGGACGGCGAGGATGATCTCCGACTGGCACGGGCTCGACGGCTCGGCACCGGCCCTGCGGATGGAAGAGCTGGTCACCGTGCTGCGGGCGCTGTGGCGGCTCTGCGACGGGCCGGTCGAGCACGAGGGCCGCTTCTACCGGGTCAGCATCCGGCCGACCGCGGCGGTGACGCCGCCGCTCACCGCCCACCTGCCGATCTTCACCGCCGGGGTGAACGCGCGGATGATCGAGGCGGCGGGCAGCGTCGCCGACGGCCTCTGGGCGCACCCGATGTTCACGCCGCTCTACCACGAGCGGGTGGTGCTCCCGGCGCTCGCCCGCGGGGCCGAACGCTCCGGCCGCGAGCCGGGCGGACTGCGGATCAACGCGCCGCTGATCTGCGTGCTCGACGAGGACGTCGAGGCGGCCGCCCGCCGGCTCAAGTTCGGGATCGCCCAGTACTCGGCCTCGAAGGTCTACGACAAGCTTTTCGAACTGCATGGTTGGGAGACCGCCCAGGCGGCGATCAAGGCCGCGGTGCGGGCCGGCGACCCGGAGGCGGCGGTGGCGGCCGTCCCCGACGAGGTCGCCGGGGAGATCGGCATCGCCTGCCGGCCCGGCGAGCTCTTCGACCACCTCCCCCGTCACGTGGCCCCGCTCGACCACGCCTGCCTCACCCCCGCCCCCTGGGGACGGAGCACCGACGAGCAGGCCGCTGAAGCCGGCCGGCTGATCGCCGCGGTCGCCGCTCAGTCGACGAAGCCGACGACGCCGGCGGCGCGCAGCTCGGCGACCTCGGCCTCCGAGTAGCCGGCCGCGGCGAGGACCTCGGCGCTGTGGGCGCCGGCCGCCGGCGCGTCCCCGGCGATCCCCCCGGGGGTGCGCTCGAAGCGCGGCGCCGGCGCCGGCTGGCGGTAGCCGCCGCGCTCGACGAAGGTCTGCCGCGCCCGCAGGTGCGGGTCGGCGGCGGTCTCGGCGAACTCGAGCACCGGGCTGAGACAGGCGTTGCGGCCCTCGGCGCGAGCCACCCATTCGTCCCGCGTGCGGGTGCGGAAGCGCGCCGCGAAGGTCTCCTTCATCTCCGGCCAGCGCTCGCGGTCCATCTGCTCGGGCAGGTCGGCCGAGTCGAGCCCCATCACCTCCAGCAGCGCCGCGTAGAAGGGCGGCTCGATCGCACCGACGGCGACGTAGCGATCGTCGGCGGTCGCGTAGACGTTGTAGAACGGCGAGCCGGAGTCGCCGATGTTCGTGCCGCGCTCGGGACGGTGGACGCCGGCCTGGAGGTAGCCGTGGAACATCGTCGCCAAGAGCGCCGCGCCGTCGACCATCGCCGCGTCGACCACCTGGCCGTTGCCGGAGATGCCGCGCTCGAGCAGCGCCGCGAGCACCCCGACCGCCAGCAGCATCCCGCCGCCGCCGAAGTCGGCGACGAAGTTGATCGGCTGGATCGGCGGCTCACCCCGGCGGCCGAACAGCGCCAGCGTCCCCGACACCGCCAGGTAGTTGATGTCGTGGCCGGCTTCGGCGCTGTAGGGACCGTCCTGCCCCCAGCCGGTCATGCGGCCGAAGACGAGCCCGGGGTTGCGCTCCAGCATCTCCTTCGGCCCGAGCCCGAGGCGCTCGACCACGCCCGGGCGCAGTCCCTCGATCAGCACGTCGGCGCCCCCGATCAGCCGCCGCGCGACCTCCTGGCCGGCCTCCGAGCGCAGGTCGAGGCCGATCGAGCGCCGGCCGCGGTTCAGCAGCTCGCCGCCCGGATCGGGCGGGCTCCAGAGGTCCGGCGGCGGGTTCACCCGGTCGACCCGGATCACCTCCGCGCCGAGGTCGGCGAGGATCATCCCGCACAACGGCACCGGGCCGATCGACCCCAGTTCAACCACCTTGATCCCGGTCAGCGGGCCGGCCATCTGGTCACCTCCGTCGAGAGCTTCAAGGAAATCACGTCACCTCCACCACGACCTTGCCGACCGCCTCGCGGCGGTCGATCAGCGCCAACGCCTCCGGCCCCCGCTCCAGGGGCAGCCGGCAGCCGACCAGCGGCTCGATCCGGCCGGCCGCGGCGAGCTCGGCGACGGCGCCGTTGATCCGCGCCAGCGTCCCCGGGAAGCGGCGGTCCATCGGGTCGTAGGCGATCCCGGTCACGGTCAGGTTGCGGAGCAGCAGCCGGTTCACCTTCACCGTCGGGATGCTGCCGGCGGCGAAGCCGATCACGACCAGCCGCCCGCCGACGTCGAGCGTCCGCAGCGAGTCGGTGAAGCGGTCGCCGCCGACCGGATCGAGGACGACGGCGACGCCGTGACCGCCGGTCAGCTCGCGCGCCCCGGCCACCCAGTCCCCGTCCGAACGCAGCACCTCGGCGGCGCCCATCCGCCGTGCCACCGCCTCCTTCTCGGCGTCGGAGACGACGGCGATCGGCCGCGCGCCCACCCCCGCCAGGAGCTGCAGCGCCGCGGTGCCGACGCCGCCGGCCGCGCCGTGCACGAGGACCGCCTCGCCGGCGACGACGCCGGCCCGGTCGATCGCGAACCAGGCGGTCGTGTAGTTCAGGTGGAGCGCCGCGCCGGCGACGAAGTCGAGCTCGTCGGGGAGCCGCAGGGTGAAGCGCGGGATCGCCAGGGCGCGCTCCGCCATCGCTCCCCACATCGTCAGCCCGGCGACCCGGTCGCCGGGCTCGAAGCCGCTGCCCGGGTCGGCCTCGATCACCACCCCGGCGACCTCGCCGCCGGCGACGAACGGCGGCGGCGTCGCGAACTGGTACTCGCCCCGCGTCTGCAGGACGTCGGGGAAGGAGATGCCGGCGGCGTGGACCTCGACCAGGAGGCGGACGCCGTCGGCGAGGGGATGCGCGCCGGCGGGCTCCTCGACCTCGCCCAGGCGCGCCGCCGCCGGCCCGCGGAGCTCGGAGACCACGACCCCCCGCACGCCTCAGCCCTCCCGGCGGCCGCCGCCGAGGTCGAAGAGGCGGGCCGCGATCCGCCGCATCTGCAGCTCGTCGGAGCCCTCCGTGATCCGGTAGCGGCGGTGGTGCCGGTAGATGTGCTCGAAGGGGACGTGGCGGGTGTAGCCGACGCCGCCGTGGACCTGCATCGCCCGGTCCGCGGCGCGGCAGGCGAGCTGGTTGGAGCGGTAGTTGACCATCGCGATCCGCTCGCTGAAGCGGGTCTTCGCCGCGGTCGAGGCGCCGCCCGCGACCTGGTCCATCTGCCAGGCCGTCTTGTAGAGCGTGTTCCGGATCAGCTCCGCGTCGGTCGCCAGCTCGACCAACTGCCACTGGATGCCCTGGTGCTCGGCCAGCGGCCGGCCGAAGACGTGGCGCTGCTTGGCGTAGGCGACGCTCGCGTCGATGCAGAACCGCGCGGCGCCGAGCGAGGAGGCGGCCTGGCGGATCCGATTCTCGTGGACGAAGAGCTGCGCGCAGTCGAGGCCGTGGTCCAACTCGCCGACGATCGCCTCGTCGCCGACGACGACGTTGTCGAGCTCCACCTCGGCATGGTCGCTCGGCATGTTCAGGCACCAGTGGTAGTAGGGCACGGTCATCCCGGGGGTGCCGGCCGGGACGAGGAAGGCGGTGATGCCGACCGCCCGGCCCGGCTCGCCCGAGGTGCGGGCGAAGACCAGGTTCGCGGCGGCGACGTCCATCTGGCTGTTGAAGCGCTTGGCGCCGTCGATCCGCCAGCCGCCGTCGATCCGCGTCGCGGTCGTCTCCAGGTAGGTGGCGTCGCTGCCGTGGCCCGGCTCGGTGAGGCCGAAGGCGAGCAGGATCTCCCCGGCGACCAGGGGCTCCAGGTAGTCGCGCTTCTGCCGCTCGGTGCCGTACTGGTGGAGGACCAGCGCGAGCGGCTCGTTGGCGACCACCGAGGCCTCGTGGGAGAGCTCGGCGTGGAGGCCAGGCCCGCGCCGCGCGAGGTGTTCGCGGATCAGCGCCATCGCCAGGTTCGAGCCGCCCTCGCCGCCGAGCTCCCGCGGGAACGGATAGCGGTAGAAGCCGGCCGCGATCGAGCGCCGGCGCGCCTCGGCCAGTAGCTCGCGCCAACGGGCGGTGGGGATGCCGTCGCGCTCGACGTCGGTGCGGGTGAACTCGCGCCGGTGGTCGAAGAGATCGGGGTTCGCGGCTTCCAGCGGCACCAGCTCGGCCTCGATGAACTCGTCGATCGCGGCGATCAGCGCCTCGACCTCGGCCGGGATCGTCCACTCCATCAGCGACCTCCCGACGGTTGCGCGGCGGCAGCGTCGTCGGCCAGCTCCAGGCCGCGCCCGATCAGCGCCGGCAGGCGCCCCGCCGCGACCGCGACCCGCTCGCCGCCGCCGGGCCGCTTGGCCAGCGCGGCGATCGCCGCCGCCGACTTGTAGTGGCAGAGGGCCGCGAACCAGTCGAGCCGACCGGGGTCCTCGCCGCCCGCGTCGCGGTAGGCGGCGAGCAGCTCCTCGGCGTCCGGCATCCCCGCTTCGGCGCGGCGGTTGGCCTCGTCGGGCGGACCGGTGAGCCGGTGGCTCGGGTCGGTGTGCATCAGGAGCCAGGCGAGGTCGCAGCGGAAGTCGCCGAGCGACCAGAGCTCCCAGTCGATGATCGCCTCGACCCGCCCGCCGGAGCAGATCAGGTTGGCGAGCCGGTAGTCGCCGTGCAGTAGCCGCGGCCGGGGATCGGGGGCGGGGACGCTCCTCGCGAGGCTCCCGTGCAGCTCTTCCTCGCCGCCCCGGTGCTCCGGGCGGCAGGTCTCGAAGAGGCGGCGCCAGCGCGCCAGCTCCGCGGCCGGGTCGAGCACCCGCTCGCTCCCGGCCGGATCGACGGCCTCGCGTTCGACCCTGCCGAGCGCGGCGAGCATCGCGGCGGCGGCCCGCGCCCGGCCGGCGACCTCCTCCGCCGGCGGCGGATCGGCGACCGATTCCAGCTTCGGCTCGTAGGAGTCGCCGGCGACGAAGGCCATCGCGAAGAAGGGTGGCTCGCCGTCCTCCTCGAAGAGCACCGCCGGCACGCGGACGCCCGCGGCGCCGGCCAGCCCGCGCATCACCCGGGCCTGGCGCAGGACGTCGCGGCTTCCGGTCGCGGGCCGTCCCGCCGGAGCCGCCTTGACGACGATCCGGGCGGCCGGCGCGGCCGCCCCCTCCAGCCGGGCGAGGAAGGTCTGGCTGGAGATGCCGCCGGGCAGCGGCTCCAGCGCGCGCAGGCGGGCGCCGGGGTGATGCCTCGCCAACGAGCGCTCCACTCGGTCGGCGAGCGCCGCGCTCATCGCCGGAACCGCGGCTCGCGGCGCTCGAGGAAGGCGCGCAGGCCCTCGTCGGCCTCGCCGCGGGCGAAGAGCTCGGCGACCTCCTCGGCACCGACCGCGCGGGCGCTCTCCGCCGACCCGGCCGCCGCCGCGTCGACGCTGCGGACGACGCCTTCGAGTGCCGGCCGCGAGCTCGCCCGCAGCTCGCGCGCCAGCTCCAGGGCGGCCTCCGACGCCGCGCCCGGCGCGAGGCGGTCGACCAGGCCGATCGCGTGCGCCTCGACCGCCTCGACCTGGCGCCCGGTCAGCATGATGTCGAGCGCGCGGCCGCGACCGACCAGGGCGGGCAGGCGCTGCGTGCCGCCGGCGCCGGGGAGAAGGCCGATCTTCGCCTCGGGCAGGCCGAAGCGCGCCGCCGAGCCCGCGACCCGCAGCGTGCAGGCCATCGCCAGCTCGCAGCCGCCGCCGAGCGCGAGGCCGTCGACCGCGGCGATCGAGATCCGCTCCGGCGCCGCGAGCCGGTCGAAGGTGGCCCGCATCGCCTCGCCGTAGGCGCGGAAGGCGGCCTCGTCGATCGTGACCATGTGCTTGATGTCGGCGCCGGCGACGAAGAATCCGGGCAGCGCCGAGCGGACGATCAGGACGCGGGAGCCGGCCTCGCGATCGGCCCGGTCGAGGGCGGCGTCGAGAGCCGCGATCAGCTCCCCCGACAGCGGGTTCGCCGGCGGATGCCCGATCGTCAGGACGAAGGCGTCCTCGGTTGCCTCGGTGCGCACCAGCTCGGCGACGCCCTCAACCACGGTGCCACTCCACCGGGCCGGCGACGAGCGTATGGCTGCCGAGCGGCCGGCCGAGGACCCCCTGCAGGTCGGCGCTCGCGGCGAGCAGCGCGGCCAGGTCGACCCCGGTCGCGACCCCCATCTCCTCCAGCATCGAGACGAGGTCCTCGGTGGCGATGTTGCCGGTCGACCCGGGTGGCACCGGGCAGCCGCCGATCTCGCCGAAGCTCGACTCGAAGCTCTCCACCCCGGCGCTCAGCGCCGCGAGCACGTTGGCCAGCCCCTGGCCGCGGGTGTTGTGGAAGTGGGCGGTCAGCTCGACCCCGGGCAGCGCCTCGGCGAGGGCGCCGAAGCGGACCGGCACGTCGGCCGGGTTCGCCATCCCAGTGGTGTCGCCGAGGCCGAGCTCGGCGACCCCGGCGGCGGCGAGGCGGCGGCCGATCTCGACCACGCGCTCGACCGGCACCCGTCCCTCGTAGGGACAACCGAAGGCGACCGCGATCACCGCGGTCGGGCGCAGGCCCGCCTCGCGGACCCGCGGGATCAGCTCCTCCAGGTCGGCCAGCGACTCCTCGGTCGGGCGGTTGACGTTGGCGCGGTTGTGGGAGTCGGTGGCGCTGAGGAAGAGCGCCACTTCGTCGAAGCGCTCGCGGCTCTCCAGCGCCCGCTCGAGGCCGCGCGCGTTGGGGACGAGGACGCTGCGGGCGACCCCGGCGGGCAGCTCGGCGCGCGCCAGCACCTCGGCGCCGTCGGCCAGCTGCGGGATCAGGTCCGGCCGGACGAAGCTCGTCACCTCGATCCGCCGCAGGCCGGTGCGGCCGAGCTCCTCGACCAGCCGCACCTTGTCGTCGAGGCCGATCAGCTCGGGCTCGTTCTGGAAGCCGTCGCGCGGCCCGACCTCGCGGATCGTCACCGAACCGACCGCGACGGCCATCGCCTCAGCCGCCCCGGTAGGGGGAGAAGTCGGGTTCGCGCTTCTCGTTGAAGGCGGCGATCCCCTCTTTCGCCTCGTCGGATTTCGTGAACATGGCAAGGCCGCTGTAGGCCATCTGGCCGATGCCGGCGAAGTGCTCGCTGTCGGTGTTCATCGACTGCTTGATCGCCTTCAGCGCGGTCGGCGAGAGCTTCAGCGCTTCGTCGGCCCATTTGCGGACCTCGTCGCGCAGCGCGGCGGCGGGGACGACCGCGTTGACGAGCCCCCATTCGAGCGCCTGCTGGGCGCTGTACTGACGGCAGAACATCCAGATCTCGCGGGCCCGCTTCTCGCCGACGACACGGGCCAGATAGCCGCTGCCGAAGCCCGCGTCGTAGGAGCCGACCCGCGGCCCGACCTGACCAAGTTTCGCCGTGTCGGCGGCGATCGAGACGTCGCAGAGGACCTGCAGCACGTGGCCGCCGCCGATCGCGTAGCCGTTCACCGCGGCGATCACCGGCTTCGGCGTATCGCGGATCACCCGGTGCAGCGAGTCGACCTCGAAGAGGCCACTCTGCGAGGGGCCGTAGTCGCCGGTCTCTTCGCGCTGCTTCTGGTCGCCGCCGGTGCAGAAGGCGCGATCGCCGGCGCCGGTGAGGGCGACGACGCCGACCTCGGGGCTCGCCCAGGCCAGCTTGAAGGCGGCGATCAGCTCGTCGACCGTCTTCGAGCGGAACGAGTTGAGCCGTTTCGGCCGGTTGATCGTGATCCACGCGAGCCCCGCGTCGACCTCGTAGATGATGTCCTCGAAATCCGCCATCCGTTTCCTTTCCGTTGCTCCCTGGAGCTAGGCCATGGTCAGGCCGCCGGAGACCGAGAGGGTCTGTCCGGTGATGTAGCCGTTTTCCTCGCCGGCGAAGAAGGCGACGGCGGAGGCGATCTCGGCGGGCAGCGCCAGCCGCCGCAGCGGCACCGCGCGCACCATCGAGCCGATCACCGCGTCGGCGTCGCCCTGTCCGTTCACCGTTTCGCGCAGCATCGGCGTGTCGGTCGGACCCGGGCAGACCGTGTTGGCGGTGATCCCGTAGCGGGCGACCTCACGGGCGAGGGTCTTGGTGAAGGCGATGATCCCGCCCTTCGCCCCCGAGTAGACCGACTCCATCGAGGAGCCGACCCGGCCCGCGTCGGAGCCGATGTTCACGACCCGGCCCCAGCGCCGCTCGATCATCCCCGGCAGCACCGCGTGGGTCACCCGCAGCGGCCCCAGGTAGTTGATCTCGACGACGCGACGCCAGAGCTCTTCGTCGCCATCGATGAACAGCTTCAGGTCGTCCCAGCCGGCGTTGTTGACGAGCACGTCGAGGCCGCCGAACTTTTCGGTCGCTCCCTCGACTACGCTGCCGACCACCTCCGGATCGACGACGTCGAGCGCGATCGGCCAGGCGGAGACGCCTCTGTCCTCGATCGCCGCCGCCGTCTCCTCGGCCTCTTCCACCCGCAGATCGGCGACGACCACGTTCAGGCCGGCGTCCGCGAGCTCTTCGCAGATCGCCCTGCCGATGCCGCGGGCTCCGCCGGTTACCAGCGCCGTGCGCCGTCTCTCATCACCCATGCGCCCATGCTACACGTTTTGTGAACGGTCGTTATCTTCGCTTGCCCAGCCGTAGGGCGATGCGCACTGTGCCGATGAGGCTGGCGCTAACGAACGTTCGCGCTGATGCTCAGCGGCATGAGGTGCAGTACCGCGAGCGCGAAGCAGGCCGGCTCGGGCTCGGCGGCCTCGAGCTCGAAGGTCTCCGCGATCGAGACCCGGCGCTCGTCCCCCGATGCGGCGACCGCCGCGACCTCGGCGCGCAGCCGCAGCCGCGAGCCGGAGGGAACCGGGCGGACGAAGCGGACCTTGTCGAAGCCGTAGTTCAGCCCGGTCAGCCCATCCCCGATCGTCAGCAGGTCGCCGAGCAGCGCCGGGCCGAGCGAGAGGGTCAGCAGCCCGTGGGCGATCGTGGAGGGGAGGCCGGCGGCCAGGGCCCGGTCCCGGTCGAGGTGGATCGGGGTGCGGTCCTCGGTCACCTCGGCGAAGCCCGCGATTCGCGCCTGGTCGACGGAGCGCCAACCACTCGCCCCCAGGTCCGCCCCGGGCAGCGCGTCGACATCGTCCAGCCCGTCGAGGATGACCCCAGCCATGCGGTTAACGATAGACAACCTGAGGCTGGGCCGGGAACCACAAGGGGCTTATTCATCAGGGTTTACACGCACCCTGCGCGCCGCCCTTGGTCAAACGGTCGTTAACTGGTTGGCCCCCTGCCGATCTGGTCCGAGGGTGGATAACGAGCGTTAACCGGTGTGGTAGGCTGCCCGCGTGCCGACCGCGTCGACATTCTCAGAGCGCGTACTCGAGGGCAAGCGGATACTGATCACCGGGGGCGGCACCGGGCTCGGGCGGGGCGTCGCCCGGCATCTGGTCGAACACGGCGCCGAGGTTCATATATGGGGCCGGCGGCGCGGCGTGTTGGAAGAGGCGGCGACCGAGATCGACGGCGACCGGCCCGGCTGCACCCATCTCGACACCGTCGACGTGCGGGACGCCGGCGCCGTCGACGCGGCGATCGAGCGGATCTGGACCGACCACGGACCGCTCACCGGCCTGATCAACAACGCCGCCGCGAACTTCATCGCGCCGACCGAGAGCATCAGCCCACGGGCCTTCGAGGCGATCAGCTCGACCGTGATGAACGGCTCCTTCAACACGACCCACGCCTGCGGCCGCCGCTGGATCGCCGGCGGGCTGCCTGGCTCGGTCGTCTCGACCTTGACCACCTGGGTCTGGACCGGCTCCGCCTACGTGACGCCGTCGGCGATGGCGAAGGCCGCCGTGCACGCGATGACGATGTCGCTGGCGGCGGAGTGGGGGCGCCACGGCATCCGCCTCAACGCGATCGCCGCCGGCCCGATCCCCACCGAGTACGCCTGGGAGATGCTGAACCCGACCGACGAGAGCTCCATCGGCGCTACCCAGGCCGACGAGATCCCGATGGAACGCTTCGGCACGATGGAGGAGCTCGCCAACTTGAACATCTTCCTTCTCTCCGACGCCTGCCCCTACCTCACCGGCGACACGATCGCGATGGACGGCGGCCAGCACCTCGCCACTCCCGGCACCTTCGCCGGCCTCCGCTCGATGTCCGCCGACGATTGGGCGCGGGCGAAAGAGCAGAGCAAGGCGGCGAGCGCCGCCGCCAAGTCCCAGCGCACCGTTTGACCTCTTTCCGCGCCGCCGGGGCGCTCCTCGTCAGTCGATCCGGAGGATCGCCGGCCGCCGGATCGGGGCGGCCCCACCGTCGAACTCCAAGGTCGGCCAGCCGTCGCCCACGGTGACGGGCTGGTTGGCGTCCTCGCCGATCAGAAAGGTGTCCTCCGACTTGGCCCTTCCCGCACTGGGATTCCAGGCGACGGCATTGCCGACCTCGATGACGTGACCCTGGCCTGACGCGCTTGCCCCGGGGAAGATCAGCGACTCCCGGGAGGCGTAGCCGATCGGTCCTCCCTGATGATGCCGTTCCCATTCCCGGGGCCGTCCGAACCGCTCGTAGACCGGCAGCACCGCATCGAGGATCTCCTCGTAGGTACGCCCGTCACCGGGACGGGTCGCGGCGATCAACTCGGCGTCGACGGCGCAGGCGACGCGGTGATCCGCCTCGGTTTCCGGGTCAGGCGACCCGAAGCAGGCCGACCGCGACAGGGCGACGAACTGACCGCCGCGCTCGACGCAGGCGACCGCGAGGACGTCGCGCTTGATCGGCAACGCCCGCGGGACCGGATGGCGGAAGGAGCGGCGAAACTCGCTGCTGACGAGGAGTACCTGGGGAAACATCCCGGCGAGCTCGCAGCGCCGGGCGACCTCCGCCGCGAGCTCGCGCTCGGTGACACCGGGACGTAGCTGTCGCACGGCCCCCTCCAGCGCCAAGGCCGCGTCGCGACCGAGGCGGCGCAGTCGTTGCCGCTCGTTCGGCGCCAACCTCATCCGCAGGGCGATCAGCTCCCGACCGAGGTCGCGTCCAGGCCCGAACCCGTCGTTCGCCAGGCGCGTGGCGGGCACGAGGTCGAGGGCGAACCGCTCCAACCCATCCTCGAACCACGGCCGCACGACGAGGTCCAGGCCCAACCGCGCGGGCGGGTCCTCCGCCTCGATCCTGGTCGCCTCGATGTTGTCGGCGAGGACGCAGGCGCGGTCGGCGGTGACCAGCACCCGAAGCGACCCGGGCTCGGCGCCGCGGACGATCGGGTTCGTCATCCCCCCGGTGAGCCACGCGACCGAGCCGGAGCCGCCCAGCAGGCAGCCGTCGAGGCGCTCGCGCCGGAGCAGCCCGCGGACGCGCAGGAGCTTCTCGGCGACCTCGGCGGCGCGCTCGGTGACCTGCCTGTCGTCGGCGCCGCTCACGGCTCCAGCGTCAGCCTCCCCCCCGCCCGCAGCCGCGCCGTCCGCACGCCCAGGTCGTCACAGGCGGCGAGAAACCGGGCCGGATCGGCGGTGTTGAAAGCGAACATCTCGAAGTGACACGGCACGGCAACGCGCGCGGGCAGCGCGGCCGCGAGCGCCGCGGCCTCGGCGCCGTCCATGTTCCCGGCCACGCCCCGGCGCGGATCGCGGCCGTTGATCGGCAGCAGGGCCAGGTCGACCGGGCCGACCCGGGCGGCCATCCCGTCGTAGGGGATGGTGTCCCCCGCGTGGTAGACGCGGAAGCCTCCGACCGAGACCACGTACCCCATGTAGACCAGCCGACCGTCGGCGTCGTGCTCGATCCGCTCGTGAGCGGCCGGCACCCCTTCGACCTGGAAGGCGCCGAGATCGACGACCCCACCGTCGTCCAGATCGAGGACCCGCTCGGCGGCCAGCCCCGTCCGCTCCATCGCCAGCTCGCGATGCGGTGCGGGCACGACCAGGACCGCGTCGGGGTTCGCCGCGAACAGCGGGCGCAGCGTCTCACCGTCCAGGTGGTCGGTGTGATGGTGGGATGCCAGCACGCCGACGATCCCGCGCAGGTCCCGCGGCTCGACCACGCGCTCGGTCATCCGCTCGTGCGGCATCTCGGTCGCCGCGTATTTGGCGGTCAAAGAATCGGACAGGTACGGGTCGAGCAGCAGTCGCTCCCCCTCGTAGGAGAGGAGGAATCCACTCTGCCCCAGCCACCAGGCGTGGAGGGAGCGCGTCGCCGCGGCGCTCTCCTCGACGTCGGCGATGAGCTCCGGGCCGCGGCGGGCCGCGGCGATCATCCGAAGAGACCGTGCAGGAACGCGAGGCCGTCGCCCGCCAGCTCGTCCCCCGACGTCCGCAGCGGACGCCACATGGAGACGGCCCGCGCGATCTCCTCGATCTCCGGGGTGAAGGACTCGATCACGACCAGGCCGTCGTAGCCGACATCGGTGAGCGCGGTGACGACCTCCCGCCACGGCACGTGGCCGTCGCCGGGCGCGCCGCGATCGTTCTCGCAGGCGTGGAAGTTGCGGATCAGCGGCCCGGCCGCCCGGATCGCCTCGCCGATCGAGAGCTCCTCGATGTTCATATGAAACGTGTCGAGGAGCAGACCGACGTTCTCGGCATCGATGTCGGCGCACATCCTGATCCCCTGATCGACCGTGTTGACCAGATCCGTCTCGAAGCGGTTCAAGGTCTCGATCGCCAGGCCGACCCCCCGCTCGCCGGCGTACTCGGCGCACTCGGCCAGGCCCTCGACCGCCCAGGCCCACTGCCGCTCCCGCGCGGCCGGCTCGAGCAACCGGGCCTTGCCGGTCGCCGAGTACATCGGACCGCTGACGCTCTCCGACCCGACCGCCGCGGCGAGGTCGATGCACTGCCTCAGGTAGGCGGCGGCCGCCGCGCGCACCGCCGGGTCATCGTGGGAGATGTCGCGGTCCGGCCCGAAGGCACCGCAGACCGAGATCGCGATGCCGGCCTCCTCGCCGGCCTTCGCCACCCCCTCGGCGCTCAGCAAGGCGGGGTCCTCGACGCACACCTCGAGCACGTCGAAGCCGAGCCCGGCGACCCGCCGCGCCAAGGACAGCGCGGCGGCGTCGTCGAGCGGGGACGACCAGATGAACGTGCTGGCTCCGAACTTCATCGCCATCGACCTGGCCGGCGGTGCTCGTCGCTCAGATGTTCCGCCAGGAGGCGATCCGGGTGTTGTCGGGATCCATGATGCTGGTCATGTACTCCCAGGCGATCCTGGTGATGCCGTCCGGGTTGTGATCGCGGACCGGGAAGCCGATCTCCATCGAGAGCCAGCCGTCGTAGCCGATCAGCTTGCACTCGTCGACCAGCCCTCGGAAGTCGGTCTCCGTCCCCGGCGCTTTGCGTTCGACGTCGCTCAGGTGGACGTAGTACAGCCGGTCGCCCGCCTCGCGCAGCTGGGCCCGGATGTCGTCGCCGCGGTAGAAGACGTGGATGGTGTCCAACATCACGCCGGCCTCGCGGCCGACCCCGGCGTCGCCGATCAGGCGCAACGAGTCGCCCGCGTGCTCGATCACGTCGGAGACCTCCGAGGTCGGCTCGACGACCAGTTTCACGCCCAGCGGCTCGGCCACGGCGGCGCCCTTGGCAAGTGCCTCGGTCGCGTAGTCCCAGGCTTCCTTCCGGTCCTGCCCGTAGCGCGTCCAGCCCGCCAGCCAGATCACGTTCTCACAGTCCAGGTCGTGCGCCAGCTGGCAGCACTCGGTGATGTACTGGAGGGCACCGTCGCGCTCCTCCTTGTCCGGGGACGCCGGGTTGTGGCCGGCGGCGCCGCCCAGCGCCGGGCAGAGCGCCGAGACCTCCATGCCGCGCTTGGCGAGGTGCTCCTTGATCGCGCCGCGGCGGGCCGAGTCGAGGTAGTTCGGGAAGCCGTGCGGGGCGGCGGCGCCGATCTCGATGCCGTCGTAGCCGATCTCGGCCAGCGTGTCGACGGTGTCCTCGAGGCTTCGCGTCGGCATCCAACCGAACGCCTGCCCGTAGAGCCAACTATTGAACGACAGTTTCATACATATCCCTTTCCGTGTTACTTCGAAACCGACAGTGTGTGTTCGCGCCCGAGGGTCTTAGGTCACACGGCTTTTCTCCGAGACCAGGGTCACGAGGCCGACCGTGACGAAGATCAGGAGGCCGTAGAGGATCCGCAGGTAGGCGGGCCCTAGGTCGAGGATCGCCAGCACGCCGCCGAGGATGCTCAGCAGGAGCGCCCCGGCGACGGTCCCCAGGTAATGCCCGGAGCCGCCGAGGATCGAGGCCCCGCCGATCAGGACCACGGCGATCGAGGTGAACAGGTAGGTGCTCCCCATCGCCGGGAACGCCTGGTTCAGGTAACCGGCAAGCAACAGGCCGCCGGCCGCCGCGCAGAGCGAGCTGAAGACGTAGGCGCCGATCAGCGTCCGGGTCACCGGAACGCCTGACATCCTCGCCGCCAGGGGGTTGTTCCCGATCGCGTAGACGTGGCGGCCGAACCGGGTCGCGGTCATCAGCAACGTCGCCAGGATCGCGATCGCCAACCAGACCAGCCCGGCCGTCGCCAGCGGCCCGATCTTGCCGGTCGCCACGGTGCGGAAGATGTGCGGGATCGCGCCGCCGGTCTGACTGGTCGAGCCGCTGGTGGTGACCAGCAGGGCACCGAGCGCCAGGGTGTTGGTCGCCAGCGTGACGATGATCGCCGGCGCGCGGAGCAGGGCGATCGTGATGCCGTTCAGCAGGCCGAGCCCGATCGCGACGACCGCCACGATGACCAGCGCTTCGACGACTTCGCCGCCGCCCCCGCCGTGGCTCGCGAGGACCACCCCGGCGATCCCCATCATCGATGGCACCGAGAGGTCGATGCCGCGGCAGATGATCACCACCGTCTGCCCGAGGCCGACGAGGCCGAGGATGATCGACTGGTCGATCAGGCTGCGGATGTTGGCGTTGCTGTGGAAGCCGGGCTGGAAGATGCTGACGATCGCGAACGAAAGGATCACGAACGCCCAGGCAAGGGCGATCGGCAACTGGCGACGGCGCCAGCCTCCCTCGGCGAACCGCGATCGCGGGCTGATCGTCGGGACCGACTCGGTGCTTCTGACGGCGCTGCTCACACTTCCTCCATTGCTGACGGGTTGCGACGCTTGACCAATAGTTCGACCCCGGAGAAGAGCGCGACCGCGACCAGGACGAGCACGCCCTGGAGGAATTGCGACCAGTAGCTTTCGGCGCCGGCGAAGAAGACGATCTGGCTGATGAAGCTGAGGCTGAGCGCCCCCAGCACGGTGCCGAGATAGCTGCCGCGGCCGCCCGAGAGGCTCGTCCCGCCGATCACCACGGCGGCGACCGAAAGCAAGATGAACGGATCGCCGGCGGTCGGCGAGCCGGAGAAGGTGAGCGCGCCGTTGTAGTAGATCGCGGCGAGCGCGGCGGAGAGGCCGGAGAGCGCGTAGACGATGACCTTGGTGCGATCGACGTTGATGCCGTTGAGCCGAGCCGAGGCCTGATCGCTGCCGACCGCGAGGACGGCGAGGCCGAACTTGGTCCGCCGCAGCACCAGCCAGGCGAGGATCACGAGGACCGCGAAGATCAGCGACTTCGGGATCCCCGCCAGTTCGCCGCTGACGAACTTCGTCAGCCCGGGGGCGACGCCGCCGCCCTCGGTCGGCAGGACCAGCAGGGCCAGCCCGTCGAACACCGACCACGAGGCGAGGGTGACGATGAAGGGCTGGATCCGGGTCTTGACGATCAGGATTCCGTTGACGGCGCCGCCCGCCAGGCCGATCACCAACACCAAGGGCAGCCAGACGACAAGGTCGCCGTTGCTTACCGCGTGGGTGGCGAGGAAGGCGCTCGCCAGGCTCATCGTCCCGCCGACGGAGAGGTCGATCCCGCCGGTCATCACGACGAGGCTCTGACCGAAGCCGACGAGGATCAACGGCAGGGTCGTTTCGAGGACGGTTTCCAGCGACGGCTGAGAAACTTCGTTCTGGACCCCCACCATGACGATGAACAGGGCGACGAAGAGGAGCGTCGGCAGGATCGCCGGCACCTGTTGAATCGAAAGACGTCCGCGCATCAGGCCACCGCCCCCTGCCCGACGCGCCCGCTGACCGATGCCTGCACGATGTTCCTTTCGCTGATCTCCTCGCGCTCCAACATCAGCGCGATGGTGTTGTCGAACATCACCGCCACGCGGTGACACATGTGGACCAGCTCGGTGGCGTCGCTGGAGTAGAAGATCACCGAGGTGCCTTCTTCGACCAGGCGACGCACCAGCTCGAACATCTCCGCCTTGGTGCCCACGTCGACCCCGCGGGTGACGTCGGCGAAGAGGAGGAGGTCGGAGCGCAGCGACAGCACCTTGCCCATCAGCACCTTCTGCTGGTTGCCGCCGGAGAGACTGGAGACGTCCTCCTCGAGGCTCGCCGCCTTCACCTGTAGCCGTTGCGCCATCTCGGCCGCCGCCGCCGTCTCGCGCGCGGGCGAGATCAGGTGGCCGAAGCCGAGGTAGCGGCTCAGCGTCGGCAGCGTCAGGTTGTCGCGGATCGACATCGTCAGCGCCAGGCCCTGCGTCCGGCGGTCTTCGGGAACCAGGGCGATGCCGGCGCGCTCGGCGTCGCGCGGCGAGCGCAGCTTCACCGGCTTGCCGTCGAGGATCACCTCGCCGTCGAAGTCGACCCAACCGTAGAGCGCCTGCAGCAGCGCCGACTGCCCCTGGCCCTGCAGCCCGGCGAGCCCGAGCACTTCGCCCCGGCGCAGCTCGAAGGAGACGTCGCGGACCCGGTTGCGGACGTTGAGGTCGCGCACCTCGAGCCGCACCTCCTTGCCTGGCAGCGGCAGCTCGCGCTCGGCCTCGGCGATCAGCGCCCGGCCGAGCATCGCCTCGACCAGGCTGTTCTCGGTGAACTCGCCGACCGGCCCGGATTTGACGTTCTCGCCGTTGCGGAAGACGGTGATCCGATCGGCGAGTTCGAAGGCCTCGTGCAGCCGGTGGGAGATGAGGAAGACAGCGGTCCCGGCGTCGCGCAGCTCGCGGACTTTCTCGAACAGCCAGAGGACGTCCTGCCGGAGCAGCGTCGAGGTCGCCTCGTCGAGGATCAGCACCCGCGGCTTGCGGGCGAAGACCTTGGCGATCTCCACCACCTGCTGCTGTGCCAGCGGCAGCGAGCCGGCGGTCGCGCGCGGGTCGACGTCATCGATCCCGAGCTCGCCGAAGATGGCCTCGGTGCGGCTACGCGCCAGCCGCCGGTCGAGCAGGCCGAAGCGGTTGCGCGGCGCGTCGACGCCGACGAACATGTTCTCGGCGACGCTCAGGTCGGGAAGCAGGCTGAGCTCCTGGAAGACGGTGCCGATGCCGTGGCGCATCGCGTTACCGACCGACCCTAGGTGGATCTCCTCGCCGTCGAGCAGCACCCGGCCGGAGTCGGGGCTGACGCTGCCGGAGATGATCTTGCACATCGTGCTCTTGCCGGCGCCGTTCTCGCCCAGCAGGGCGTGGATCTCGCCGAACGAGGCCTGGATCGAGGCGTTCGAGAGCGCCGTCACTTTTCCGTAGTTCTTCGAAACCCCGAGCGCCTCGAGGTCGAACTTCTCAGTGTGTTGTTTCTGTGGGGGTGAGGTGTTCAAAAAGATGTCTCCGCGAAAACAGCCGCCCCCCTCCGGCCCGCTTGGATCAGGCCGGAGGGAGACGGTTTATGGGAGGAGATCCACATCGGTCGGGTGATGCTCCGTTCGATGCGGGACTAAGACCCGATGACCGGCTTCGCGGGCACAGGTGACTGCGGCAGCGAGTACGGGATCAGGGCTTCTTCAGGCAGCCCTTTGGCCATTTCCTGAAGTTCTTTGTAGGTGGTCGGTTCGAACCCCGGGAGCGGCGGCAGCCCATTGGTGTTGTAGGCGATCGCCGGGACCAGGACTTCCTTTTCTTCCTTGCCTTCCTTGAAGCCCCATTCCTTGTTTTCGGTGCCTTCTTCGTTGAGGAGCTGCCAGGCGAGTTGCAAGGCCTGACCGGCAAGGGTCGGCGCGTTCTGGACCATCGAGAACTGGAGGCCGTCGGCTTTGTTCTTTTCGATCAGGTTGACGAGACGGACGCTCATGTCGCCGTAGTTCGTCATCGGCACCATCGGCGTGCCGGTCTCTTCGAAGGCCTGCACCGCGCCGTCGACGCCGGCGATCCCGTACAGCCCTTCGATGCCCTTCTGGGTGGTCAGGATCTGGCTGACCGCCTGCTTGGTCGGCCCCGGGGTGTAGTTGCCTTCGTATTTGGCGACGATTTCGATGCCCGGGTACTTCTTGAACACTTCTTCGGCGGCTTTGTCACCCAACTGCGAGACGGGTGAGCCGGCCAGGCCGAGGTCCTGGATGATCTTGCCGTGGCCGTGGAGCGTCTTCGCGAGCCATTCGGCGTTGTTGACGAACAGTTCGTAGACGGGCTCGTTGAGCTTGTAGGCGCAGGTCCCGCTGCCGGCTTCCTGGTCGAAGAAGATCACCGTGATCCCCTGCGCGCAGGCCTTTTCGGCCACCGGGTTGAGCGCCGTCGGCGACAGCGCGTCGATCAGGATCGCATCAGGCTTTTCGGCGATGATGTTGTTGATCGACTGGATCTGCGCCGTCGGGTTGGTTTCCGACACCACTTTTTTGAATTCGACGTGCCCTTTGTAGGGCGCGTTCTGTTCCGACATCACGGCGGCCAGGTTTTCCATCTGGGTCCGCCACTGACTGACGAACCCGTTCGACATCACGATGGTGAACTTTTCACCGCCGCCCGATGACGAACCCGAGCCCTTCCCGCCACCGCAGGCGCTCAGGCCGATCGCGGCGCCCAAGACCGCCAATCCGATGACGAGCTGGGTCGCCCGAGTCCTCAAACCCATATTCCCTTCCTTCCTGTCCCATTGGAGAAAGCGCTACGTGTACTCCTGTAATCCCAGGACGATATTAGCTATTAATACTTACCCGTGTCAAGCGAACAAAACCCGGCGCCCGCGACGTTCCTCGCGGACACCTGAGGTGAGACCGGACCGACCCCGAGCAGTCGCGCGAGGCGACTACCGGTGGGAGGCGGTCAGTCCCACACGAACATCAACTTCTCGGTGAGCCGGCGGTCGAAGCGGACGAAGGCATCGGCCGCTTCGTCGATGCCGCAACGGTCGGAGACCGTGCTCTCGACCGGCACCTTCGCTTCGATCAGGAAGCGGGCCATCTCCTCGAACTCGTGGATCGGGTAGACCCAGGCGCCGTACACCTCGAGCTCCTTGCGGAGGAAGTGCTCGCTCGGATCGACCTCCAGGTGCGAGCACTCGCCCACCAGGCCGACCTTGGCGAGCTTCGCCGCCGCGTCGAGCGCGAGCTGCTCACCCTGCTCGTTGCCCGAGCAGTCGAGCACCCGCTCGACCCCGCGCCCGCCGCTGATCCGCATGACCTCGTCGAGAGCGTCGCCCTTGGAGGCGTCGACGACCCGGTCGGCGCCCAGCCGCTCGGCCAGCTCGAGCCGGTGGTCGAGCACGTCGACGGCGATCACCCGCGCCCCGCGCGCCTTCGCGGTGAGGATCGCGGCGGCCCCCATCGGACCGATCCCGACGATCAGGGTCAGGCCGACGGCGCCGACCCCGAGGCGCTTCTGGACGTGGAACTGGGTGCCGAAGTTGTCGACGATCAGCGAGCCGGCCTCGTAGGAGAGCTCGTCCGGCAGCCGCAGGCAGTTGATCTCCGGGACGACGACGTACTCGGCGTCGCCACCGTCGACGTCGAAGCCGACGCAGCGCCACTCGGCGCAATGGTGGATGTAGCCGGAGAGGCAGTGCTCGCAGTGCATGCAGCCGATCGACAGGTGCACGGCGACCCGGTCGCCGATCCCGACGAAGCGCGCCGCGGCACCGACTTCGACCACGTCGCCGGCGGCCTCGTGGCCTGGGATGATCGACCCGGTGCCGGCGACGTCGCCGCCGACAACGGCGTTTCCGTAGTAGAGGGAGAGGTCGCTGGCGCAGATCGCCGAGGTGCGCACCCGGACGACGACCTCGTGCGGCCCGGCGGTCGGGCGCGGGCGCTCGACCACGGTGGCCTGCCGGTCGCCAGGCAGGAGGACGGCCCTCATCGATTCGCCCATGATCAGGTCCCCCTGCCCGCGCCCGTGGGCTGCGGGACCGACTCCCAGGCGCCGCCCTCGGCCGAGCGGGTGACGGCATCGGCGACGCGCGCCGCCTGCAGGCCGTCGGCGAAGGTCGCCGCCTCGGGACCAACCTCACCGCCGTCGACCACGGCCTGCAGAAAGTGGCTCAGCATGTTCGCGTGGCCGTGCTCCCACCCGAGGACGTGGGCGCTCGGCCACCAGGGGCCGACCAGCGGGTGGTCGGCCTCGGTCACGATCACCTCGGTGAAGCCTTCGGTCCGACCGCCGCTGCCGCGGCGGTGCACCCGCAGCTCGTTCAGCTGCTCGAGGTTCCAGGCGACGCTGCCCTTCGAGCCGTTGATCTCCCAGGCCAACATGTTCTTGCGCCCCGGCGAGACCAGCGAGGCGTCGATCGTCGCGATCACGCCCCCCTCCAGCTCCGCCAGCACCGCGACGACGTCGTCCTGTTCGACCGGCTCCCCCGCGTAGAGGCGCGACGGCGTGGTGACCGGGCCGGCGAAGCGGCCGGTCACCGAGAGGATCTCGCCGATCAGGAAGCGGGCTTGGTCGACCGCGTGGCAGCCGATGATCGGCAGCGCCCCGGCCGGCGACGGCAGCGGCGCGTCGGGGTCGGTCCGCCATTCCTGCGAGTAGCGGAAGCGGGCCTGGTGCACCTCGCCGAGCTCGCCGCCGCGGACCAGTTCGCGGGCCAGCCGTACGGCCGGCATGAAGCGGTAGTTGAAGCAGGTCATGTGCTTCACGCCCGCGGCTTCGGCGGCATCCAGCATCCGCTCGACGTCGGCGGCGTCGTGGGCGAGGGGCTTCTCGCAGATCACGTGCTTGCCGGCCGCGATCGCCGCCAGGGTCGGCTCGACGTGGACGTCGTCGGGGCCGACGTTGTCGAAGACGTCGATCCGGTCGTCCTCGACCACGGCCCTCCAGTCGGTGCCGTACTCGGCGAACCCGTAACGGCTCGCCGCCTCCGCCACCGAGGACTCCGTGCGACCGCAGATCGAGACCAGATCGGGGCGGCAGCCGGCGGGCCAGAAGATGTACGGGTGAGTGCGGAGCGCGTTGACGTGCGCCTTCGCCATGAACCCGTAGCCGAGCATCCCGATGCCGACCGCGGGCCGCTCGTCGGCCGGCGCGGCGCGCAGGCCCGTCGGGGTCACGAGGCGCCTCCGACCGTCGCGACGCCGTGCCGCTTCATCAGGTCGCGGAGGTAGTCGAGGCTCTGGGTCACCAGCTCCTCCTCGGGCCGGTGCTCGTACCGATCGGCGATCAGGTCCAGCTCGATGCCGAGCGAGCCTTCGAAGCCGGCGTCCAGCAGGACGTCGATGACGCCGTCGAAGTCGACCAGCCCCGAGCCGGTCGGGCAGGAGGGGAAGAACGGGAACCGATCGGCCGGCGAGCCGCCCTTGCTCTGCGTGGTGATGTCCTTGGTGTGGGTGGAGACCACGTACGGCGCGACCGCTTTCGCGCACTCGACCGGGTCCTCGTAGACCCGGATCGGGTTGCCGGTGTCGAGGTTCACTTTCAGGTTGTCGGCGCCGACTCCCTCGAGGATCCGGAGCAGCTCCGGCCCGGTGAAGTCGATGTGGTTCTCGAGCGCCAGGGTGACGTCGTGCTCGGCGGCGACCTCGGCCGCCTCCTTCAGCATCCGCACCGAGTTCTCGATCTGCGGCTCACGGGGCTCGTCGACGTGGATCATGCTCGAGGCGACGATCCGCATCAGCGGAGCGCCGAGGACAGCCGCGCGCGGCACGTGCCGCTTCAGGTCGGCGAGCGCCTCCTCGTCGGTGCCGGCGTGCAGCCCGTCCGGATGCCCCCAGCCGAGGATCCGCGCCAGGCCGGCCTCGTCCAGCGCCGCGCGCAGGCTCGCGCAGTAGTCGTCGTCGAAGACCGGGAAGAAGATCGACTCCAGCGCCACCTCGTCGACGTCCTGGCTCGCCGCGAACGGGACGAAGTTTTCGAGCATGTCCCACTTGACGCCCGGATCCCTCTGGAGATCCGGGTAGACCTCGCCGAAATAGCGGTGAAAACTGTAGCTGTCGATTCCGAGCTTCATCGAGCTCCTCCTCCGGTAGTGGTGTTCCTGACTTCTTCGGCGATCACCGTCAGTTGATCGATGACCGAGTCGTCGAAGCTGAGGTCGAAGACCTCTTCGATGACCGCCGTCCAGCCGTAGATGAAATACCTCCAGCCTTCGTGTACCCGCAGGCCGCGCTCGCCCTCCTGGGCGCGAGCCTGCTGCAGGAAGTCCAGCTCGCCGCGATAGTTGAGCTCCCAGGCGATCGCCTCACGAGGGAACCGACCCCGGTCGGTGATCGGCGAGCCGGGCGTGTCCTTGCCGCGACCGGTCGCGTTGATGACCAGCGAGCCCGGCGACAGGCCTTCCATGATCTCGTCGTTGCCGGCCGGGTCCTCGTTGCGGACGTACTCGAAGGGGACGTCGGCGTCGACCTGCTCGACCACCTCGCGCAGCGCGTCGAGCCGCGGCTGGCTGCGGTTGACGATGACGATCCGCCGGGGGCGGTCGGCCGGCGGTCGGGAGCGCAGCAGGTGTAGGGCGATCGCGATCGCCGAGCCGCCGGCGCCGAGGCAGAGGACCTCGCCGCCGCCGCGCTCCCAGTAGCCCGGCGGGAGGAACTCGTCGAGCGACTTGCCGGCCGAGATCGGGTCCTTGGCATGGGCGCGCAGCTTGCCGTCGCGCTTGGAGAGGCAGGAGGTCTCGCCGCAGAGCTCGGCCAGCGGATCGACGTAGTCGAACAGGTCGCGGCAGGCGCGGTAGAGGTCGATCTTGTGCGTCGTGACGAGCGCGCCGAGCTCGGCGGGGTCGCTCTTCAGCCGCTCGACCCGCTCGCGATAGACCTCCGCGTCGGCGTGGATCGGCAGGTCGGTGCCCTCGATCCGGGTCGTCTCGAGCCCGAGGTGCTCGGCCCAGCGCGGGAAGATCCGCATGATCGAGGAGCCACCGGTGGTGACGCCGTAGAAGGAGAAGAACTTCTCGTCGGTCATGCGGCAGCCTTTCGGTCGAGCGCCTCGCGGTAGGCGGCGGCGCGGCGGGTCAGCTCGTCAAATTCGCCCGCGGCGATCACGGCGGGCGGGCAGAGGTCGCCGCCGGCGCCGAGCGCGAACGCGCCGGCGCCTCGCCACTCGTCGAGGTTGGAGACGGAGACGCCGCCGGTCGGGATCAGGTTGAGGTCCGGGAACGGGCCACGGAGGGCCTTCAGGTAGGAGGGCCCGCCGAGGCTCGCCGGGAAGAGCTTGACCACGTCGCTCCACTCGGAGGCGGCGTCGAGCTCGGTCGGCGTCAGCGCGCCGGGGATCGCCACGACCCCCTCGCGGCGGGCGACCGCCAGCACGTCGAAGGCGATCCCGGGGCTGACCAGGAACTCGGAGCCCGCCGCGATCGCGGCCTCCGCCTGGGGAACGGTCCGCACGGTCCCGGCGCCGACGAAGAGGTCGTCGTGGTCGCGGCGGAGACGCTCGATCGCGCGCTCCGCGTCGGGGGTGGTGAAGGTGATCTCGATCGCCCGCACGCCACCGGCACCGAGCGCCTTCGCCGTTTCGACCGCGGCGCGCGGGTTGCCGGCGCGGACGACGGCGAGGATCTGCTCGCCGCGGATCCGCTCGATCGCGGGCGCGAAGGTGCGCATCGTCATCGCGATACCTCCGCCGGCAGCGTCACCGGGTTGGGCGCCGGGTCGCCGCGGAGCACTGCCAGGCAGTTGTCCACCGCCGCCCGTCCCATCGCCCGCGCCGCGGCGTCGGTGTGGGCGCCGATGTGCGGGGTGAGGACCACCTGGTCGAGGCGGCCGAGCTCGAAGCCGAGCGCCGGCGGCTCGACCGCGAGGCAGTCGAGGGCGGCGCCCGCGAGGTGGTCGGCGCGCAGCATCTCGGCCAGCGCCCCCTCGTCGACCAGCTCGCCGCGGGCGGCGTTGATCAGGAATGAGCCGCGCTTCATCCGCGCCAGGAAGTCGGCGTCGACCATGCCTTCGGTCGACCTGGTCACCGGTAGGTGAAGCGAGAGGAAGTCACTGGTCGCGACCACCTCGTCGCGCTCGAGCAGCTCGACGCCGGCCGCCGCCGCGGCGGCGGCCGCCCCCGGCGCCGGGTCGAAGGCGATCACCCGACAGCCGAGCCCGCGGGCGCGGCGGCCGACCTCGCGGCCGATCGCGCCGAAGCCGAGGAGGCCGACCGTGCGGCCCTCCACGGCGGCGCCGGGGAGCCGTGGCCAGCGACCGTCGCGGACCGCGGCGTCGGCGTAGGCGATCCGCCGGGCGAGGGCGAAGATCATGCCGATCACCAGCTCCGCGACCGCGCCCGAGTTCGCCCCGGGGGTGTTGGTGACGACGATCCCGCGCTCGGCCGCCGCGCGCAGGTCGACGCTCTCGACGCCGACCCCGTAGCGGGCGATCACCCGCAGCCGGGTGGCGCTCTCGATCACCTCGCGGTCGATCCGCTCGACCCCGGCGATCCAGCCGTCGGCCTCGGCGACCTCTTCGCGTAGCTCGGCCGGACCGAGGTCGCCGCCCTGTCGCCAGATCACCTCGGCGGTGGCGGCGATCAGCTCCTCGCGCAGCTCGGGGTCGTCAGCCCCGAAGGACCGGGGCGTCACGAGGACGCGGAACTTGCAATCCGTTGATGACATGTTCAGCCGCGCTCAGACCCGTCCGAGCCGACGACGACGACCGCGCCGTCGCGCCTCAGGATCCGCTGGGGGAAGCCGTCGGTCTCGATCGTCCCGTAGTCGTGGCCCGCGTCACCGGGGTAGACGGCGAGGAAGACGAAGGGCTCGTCACCGGTGTTGACGGTGCGGTGGGCCCAGTACGGCGGCACGTAGGCACAGACTCCCGGGCCGATCTCGACCTCGCGCCCCTCGCCGTCCTTGCCGACCACCAGCAGACCGTGACCGCTGACCCCGTAGTAGGCCTCGGCGCGGTCCGGCGCCTCGTGGAAGTGGCCCTTGGTCATGAAGAGCTCATCCCCCACCGTGCCAGGGTGCAGGATCGTGGTGCAGACGAGCAGCTCGTTCACCACCGGCGCCACGTCGTACTGGTACACCTCGTAGACGAGCGGGTCGCCATCCTCGAGCATCCGCGACTCCGCCTCGGAGTCCAGGTACATCCCGGCCATGTGGCTGAGTCGGCGGGTGATCGTGCTCGTCGCCGGCGCCAGCTCGCCGCGCGCGTCGACGGCGACGCTGAACGGCTCTTGGGTCGGTCCTGGGACAGTGCTGCTCATCTGCGCTTGCTCCTTGTTCGGTGTCACGGTTCGATAACGACCTTCAACTCGCCGCCGCCGCCCGCCGCCGCGAAGGCCTCCTCGGCCCGCTCCAGCGGGAAGCGGGCGGAGACGAGACGGTCGAGCGCCAGGCTGCCGTCGGTGAAGAGGGCCAGGGCCTCGGCGCAGTCGGACTCGTCGTTGGCCGTCGTCCCGGTGATCGAGAGCTCCTTGTAGTGGACGACGTTGGAGTCGATCGAGATCCGCGAGCCGCCCGCCGGCAGGCCGCCGAAGAAGTTGATCCGACCGCCGATCGCGGCCAGCTCGAGCGCCCCTTCCTGGACCGCCGGGACGGGGACGGCGGTGATCACGACGTCGACCCCGGCGCCGTCGGTGTGCTCGCGCACGCGCGCGGCGAGGTCCTCGGCGGTCGGGTCGATCCCGACCGCGCCGAACGTCTCCGCCTCCGCCCGGCGCACCGCCTGCGGCTCGCTGACCAGGATCGGGCCGGCACCCGCCGCGGCGGCGAGCATCGCGTGCAGGAGGCCGATCGGGCCGCCGCCGCAGATCAGGATCGAGTCGCCCTCGCGCAAGCCGACGGCGCGCTGGCCGCGCAGCACACAGGCGAGCGGCTCGACCACCGAGAGGGCGCCTGGATCGGTCCCGGCGGCGGTCGCCATCACGTTGCCCTGGCGGACTGACGCTGCCGGGACCAGGACCCGTTCGGCAAACCCGCCGTCGAGCGTGATGCCGAGCGCCTCGGCGTTTTCGCAGAGGCTGCGGTGGCCGGCGCGGCAGGCGTGGCAGTGGCCACAGGCGAGGTTCGGCGCCACGAACACCGTTTCGCCGACGTTGACGTCGGCGACGCCGTCGCCGACCGCCTCGACCTGGCCCGCGATCTCGTGGCCGGGCACGCGACGCGTCCCCGCCGGGTACTTGCGGTGGGCGCCCTTGGCGATCCGCAGATCGGTTCCGCAGATCCCGCAGGCGAGGACCTTCACCACCACGTCGCCGGTCCCGGGCTCGGGGTCGGGGCGCTGCTCGAGGCCGAGCGCGCCGTCGTCGTAGACGAGTGCCCGCATCAGAGGACCGCGCCCTCCAGCTCGACCGGCAGCGCCTCGCGCCAGGATCGGTTGGCGGCGACGACCGCCTCGACCGCGGCCTTGCCGTCGAGCCCGGTCACGACCGGCTCGGCATCGCCGCGCACGGCGTCGACGAAGGCGTTGATCTCGCGCACGTAGCCCCAGGAGAATCGTTCCGGCCAGGTCTTGTGCGTCGGGCGCAGGCCGCCGCTCGCGCGGTCGACGCAGCTGAGGATCGGCATGCCCTGGGTCTCACCGAGGGCGATCAGGCCCTTCGTCCCGATCACTTCGACCCGGGCGTCGTACCCGTACTCGGCCGGGCAGACGCCGTCGAGCGAGCCGAGCACGCCGTTGGTGAAGCGCAGCGAGACGATCGCGTTGTCGTAGAAGTCCTCGACCGTGATCCCGGCGTCGGCCCCCTTGCGGTTGGCGACCTCGGCGTAGACGCGGGCGACCTCGGCGCCGGCGAACCAGCGCACGCTGTCGAAGCAGTGGCTGTTGACCTCGGCCAGCATGCCGTTGCTGAGCGAGAGGTCATGGGCCCAGGCGGGCGGCAGGCCGGGTCCGCGGGTCAGCGATTTGACCATCGTCACCTCGCCCAGCTCACCCTCTTCGACGCGGGCCTTCGCCTCCGCGAACTCGGGCTGGAAGCGGCGGACGAAGCCGATCTGCAGGACGCGGTCGGCGCGCTCGGCGGCGGCGATCATCTCGTCGCATTCGGCGGCGCTCAGCGCCATCGGCTTCTCGCAGAAGACGTGCAGGCCCGCCTCGAACGCCTCGACCGCGAGGTCACGGTGGGTGTGGGTCGGGGTGGCGATCGCCACCGCGTCGAGCGACCCGGCGGCAAGCGCGTCGACAAGGTTGCCGTAGGCCGTCCCCCCGACCTCGGCGGCCAGCGCCTCGGCCTGCTCGGCGACACCGTCGACGACCGCGACCACTTCGGCGTCCGGCGTGTGGGCGCGGATGTTACGAGCGTGGACGGCTCCGGCGCGACCGGCGCCGACGAGCCCGAAGCGGACGTTGTTCATGCGATGAGCTGCCTTTCGTTGGGGGTGCGGTGGAGGCTGTCGGCGGTCGCGATCGAGGCGATCAGCTCGACGTACCGGGGAAGTCGTTCGCGGTAGAGCTCGTGACGGGCGGGGTCCGGGTCGAGCTGCTCGCGGGTCTCGACCGCGCCCGCGACGCGCCCGAGGTCGTCGATCAGACCGACCGCCGACCCGGCGATCAGCGCCGTGCCGCGGGTCGCCGTCTCCTCGGCCGCCACCCGTTGGTACGGGACGCCGGTGACGTCGGCCTTGATCTGGTTCCAGACCGGGCTGCGGGCGCCGCCGCCGATCCCGAAGATTCGCTCGAAGTCGACCTCCGGGTACAGCTCCCGCATCGCCTCGAGGTAGGTCGCGTACTCGAAGGCGACCGACTCGAGGATCGCGCGGGCGAGGTGGCCACGCCGGTGGCCGATCCGCAGGCCCGACCAGCCGCCGTGCATCTCCGGATCATGGGGTGCGATCCGACCCTCGAGGTGCGGCGCGAAGAGAAGCCCCTCGGCGCCCGGCGGGACTGCCTCGGCCTCGGCCAACAGCCCCTCGAGCGCCTTGCGGTCACCGGGCTCGCCACCGCTCAGCTCCAGCAGCCAGGGGATGCAGAGGCCGGCGCCGGCGACGTAGTTGAGCGGCATCCAGATATCGGCCAGCGGGCCTCGCATCGAGATCAGCCGCTGGCCGCTGTCCGGTCGGAAGGAATCGACGCAGCCGATCAGGACGGCGGCGGTCCCGGCCGTGTCCAGCAGGTGGCCGGGCCGCACGAGGCCGGCACCGACCGCGCCGGCCGCGGTGTCGCCGAGCCCGGCGGCGATCGGGGTGCCGGCCGAGAGCCCCGCGCGGGCCGCCGCGGCGGCGGTGAGCCTGCCGATCACCCGGTCCGAGGGGACGATCGCCGGTAGCTTGTCCGGGTCGAGGCCGAGGGCCGCGCAGAGCTCCGCCGACCAGGTGCCCGAGCGGGCGTCGGCGAGGCCGCTGAAGTGGAGGTAGGTGGGATCGACGAAGGCCTCGTCGGCGCCCAGGCCGGCCATCGCGCCCGCGACGTAGACGGCGGGCATCACGAACTTGGCGGTCCGGCCGTACTCGTCCGGGCGCTCGTCACGCCACCACTGCATCTTCGGCGCGTGGTCGAGCATCGGCGGGCAGCCGGTGCGCTCGGTCAGAAGCTCGCCGTGGGCGGCGGCCAGGCGACGCAGCTGCGGGCCACAGCGGGTGTCGAGCCAGGAGTCGTAGGGAGTGACCGGGCGCCAGTCGGCGTCGATGCCGAGCACCCCCGCCATCTGACCGGAGACCGCGATGGCCTCGACCCTGGCCGGGTCGACGGCGGCGGCGTCGAGCGCCGTGCGCAAGGCGGCGAAGGAGGACTCGAGGAGCTCCCCCGGATGCTGCTCGATCGCCCCGTCGACACGCCTCAGGGAAGTCTCGGCGTAGCCGGTGCCCAGGGTCCTTCCGGCGTCGTCGTAGACGCCCGCCTTGGTGCCGGACGTGCCGACGTCGATGCCGATGAAAGCGGTCACAAATCCCTCCTCACCTGGAATCCTGTCATAACAAGTGAGAAGATGTCAAGAACAGCCCGGGAAGAGCCGGAAAGCCGCTTGGGATCAGGAATCCGAGGCCGAGCCGACGGTCAGGTGGCCCACTCCGGTGGAGTGGTCTGACTCGCGCGTCAAGTTCACGTCGAAGCGACTGCGGTCGCCGCGGTGCCAGGCGTCGAAGTACTCGATCGGACGGTTGTCCTGGAGGTAGGCGACGCTCTTCAGCAGCAGGATCGGGGCCCCCACGGGGATGCCGAGGAGGGAGGCGTGCCGTTCGCCGGCCAGGGCCGCCTCGATCGTCCGGTGGCCGTGGTGCAGCTGAAGGCCGAGCTCATGCTCGAGCGTCCCGTACAGCGACCGTTCCCGCATGTCGTATTTCAGCAGGCCCGCGCACTGCGCCGCCGGCAGGTAGGTGGAGGTGAGGACCCAGGGGTCACCGTTGATCGAGCGCAGCCGTTCGAGGTGGATCGCCTGCTCGCCTTCCTCCAGGTTGAGGACCCCGGCCACGTGTTCGGGCGGGTCGATCTGCTCGAAGGCGAGGACCTCGCTGGTCAGGACCTCGCCTCGGGCGCGGACCTCCTCGGCCAACCCGGTGAGGCTCTGCGCCAGGTGCTCGTCGACCTTCGGGGGCGAGACGAAGGAGCCCTTGCCCTTGTAGCGGCTGACGAGGCCGTCGTTGGAGAGCTCGTTCAGCGCCTGGCGGACGACGGTGCGGCTGACGTCGAAGTCCTCGCAGAGCTGGGCCTCGCTCGGGAGCTGGTCGCCGACCGCGACGCGGCCGGTGCGGATGTCGCTCTCGAGGATCTGCCGAAGCTGCTCGTAGTACGGGACGCGCGAGGATTTATCGACCGTTCGCATCGGCATCGCCTGCTCAACCCTATTCTCCCATTTAGGACGTAATACCGGTCCCACCGGGAGCTTTTCCGCCGACTTCCCTTTCGAGCCGTCGCCCGCGCCAGCCACCATGACCCCTCCCGTGCGTTGCCCGCCCGACCTCTAGGCCGGCACCACGCCCGATGTCTCGAGCTCGACCCAGTCTCCGGTCTTGCTCGATTCGACCGCGCCGAAGACGAGCGCCAGGCTGCGGAGGTTGTCCTCGCCGCTCGCCTGCGGCTCACGGTCCTCGGCCTTGGCGGCGATGAACTCGGTCAGGGTGCCCTCGCGCTCCTCGGCCTCCATCGCGACCAGCGGCACCTCCATCACGCCCTCGCCGATCTCCAGCGCGTCCTTGCGGTAGACGGTGAGGCCGAAGTTCTCGGGCCGGAACTCGACCCGGTTGTGGGCCCAGGTGATCGAGCCCTCGGTCCCCTCGATCTCCCAGCTGCCGTCCCAGGTGGTCTCGTTGCCGCGTGAGACCCAACTGCCGCTGTAGAGGATGTTGGTCCCCTCCGGGGTCGTCATCTCGACGTGGGCGGCCGCGTTGCCGGCGAACCAGCTCCAGCTCGGGTTGAAGCTGCGCGCGCGGATCCGGTCCGGCTCGAGGCCGAGGATGCCGCGGACGAAGTCGAAGTGGTGGATCGACATGTCGACGATCAGCGGCTCCTCCATTTCGGCGCGGAAGCCGGTGAAGGGCGGCGCCTTGGAGAAGCGGACGTTGACTGACTCGATCTCGCCGACGGCGCCTTCCTCGATCAGCTTGCGGACGGTCTGCGGGCCGCGCTTGAAGCGGAAGCTCTGGGTCACCATGAGCCTGCGGCCGAGATCCTTCGCCCGCTGGGCGACCTCGGCGGCGGCGGCGAGGCTCGGCGCGAGCGGCTTCTCGACCAGGCAGTCGAGGCCGGCATCCATGCACTGGTAGGCGATGTTCTTGTGGATCTCCGGCGGGACGACGACGAGGCCGGCGTCGGCGTCGACCTCGGCCAGGGCCGCCTCCAACGAGCTGTAGCGGCGCTCGCGCGGCAGGCCGATCCGGTCGGCGGTCTCGTCGAGCTTCATCTCGTCCAGCTCGACCAGGGCGGCGAGCTCGGTGCCGGGGAAGCCGGCGACGACGTCGGCCCAGCCCGAACCCCAGAATCCGGCGCCGATCTGAATGACCTTCATGCGATCTCCCTTCGGTGACCCTCGTGCCAGGCGGTCCTGACGAACCCGTAATTACAGGATTACATTACACCAGGCGTCCGCGTAATGCATCACCGATGCCGAACGATCAGATCTCTTCGATCTCGAGGCCGAGCACCTGACCGACCAGTTCGAGCCGCCGCCAGAGTTCGCCGCCGGCGAGGATCGTGTGATGGGACGGCAGGCGCTCGACGAAGCGGCGGCCGTCGGGCACCTTGAGGATCGCGCCGTTCAGGCAGTCGGAGTCTTCGTACTGGGCGTAGCCGGTCAGTTCCGCGCGGGTCACCACAAGCGTCTCGGCGGTGCTGGCCAGCTTCACCAGGGTGGTCGGCCCGGTGGCCAGGAGCGCGTCGATCGCATGCGCGTTGTCGTCGACTATCTCCAGCACCGGCGGGCGCAGCGTCCACGCCGTGGAGGAGCTCTGTGGGAGCACGCCGAGGTAGCCGCAGTGAGCGACGAGGACGTGGTTCTCCGGTTCCTCGACCTCGGGGAAGTAGGGGATTTTCTCGTGCTTGAGGGCCGCGTCCCCCATCAGGAAGGGGTAGAGGTTGGACATCATCAGCGGGACCCGGAGGCTGCCGTCGACGATCAGTTGGGTCAGCATCGAGACCAGGTCGGCCTCGCACCCCCACATCAGCCCGCGCTCCTCGAACAGGAGGTTCCAGGCGAGGCAAGGGGTCGTGGTCGAGCTCATCGACTCGTTCAGGCAGTTGATTCCGGCGGCGATCACGCTGCCCGCCTCGTCGAGGTCGTCGCCCAGCGCGGTGTAGAGCCGCAGGGCGTCCTCGCGGGCGCGCTCGGAGAGGCCCTCCATCGGGATCACCCCGTCGATCCTCGCCGCGGCCTCCTTCAGCCGGTCCGCCGGCAACGCGGCCGCCCGCGCCCCGAGCTCCTTATAGCTTCGATACTCGACGGTCACGCCGAAGCGCTCGGCGATGATGTCGGTGGCCTCGCTCTCCCACCAGAAGAAGCGCTTGAAGATGTCGGGCTGCATCCCGGCACCGAGGTCGTCCTGGTAGGCCAGCATCGAGGAGCGGGCGAGCGTGTCCTTGACGGCGAGGGACCGGCAGATGTCATGCGCCTCGGCGAGCGAGGTCGGCGCGATCGTCCCGACGCCACGGCGCCGCAGGTAGTCGCGGATCTCCCAGTCCCACATCGACACCGTCCCGAACTCTGAGGTGATCACCAGGATCGGCAGGTCGATCGCCTTGAAGGCGTCCAGCTTGCGGTAGGCGACCCCGCTCAGGTCGGGCACGATCACGGCGCTGGCCCCGGCCGGGAAGGGTCCCTCGATCGGCGTTTCCGGAAGCCAGTCGACCAGGTCCCCGAGCTTCTCCCTGAGATGGCCCATCTGCCGCTCGAAGGAGCGTTTCGGTCGGTCCTCGAGATAGACCGGCAAGAGCTTGGGGATGGCGTACTCGAGGCGAGGAATCATCGCGACCTGTACGCCTATGATTACATTTTCCACCCACTCGTGCCGAGCTGTTTCCCGAAACCAGTCCGCGGGCCGATGGCACGCCGATCGACGCGGCCGGCCCCGGCCGGCGAGCAGCCGACCGCCGCTCGATGACCCCAGCGCCCCCCGGCAGCCGGAGGCCCCGAAGCACCCGAAGCACCGAAGACGTTCTCAATGCTTCGGCACACCTCTTTTCGACCACCCGGTCCCCAGGGCCCTTTCCGGAGGTAGTCGCCCTCTCCCAAAATCCGCAAACCCTCTCCCCATACGGGTTCGCCCGAATGCGCCCGACTGGATTCGAACCAGACTCGGAGAGTCAGGCTCGGTTGAGGACCCGGCCCTCCCTGAGTGCCCGGTGAACCAAGCTGCCTGGCACTTCACGTCGCTCCTCCGCCTCGCGACGGCGGTAGATGACGAGGTCGATCGCAAGTCCGAGCCCTCGCAACTCCTTTCGCAGCCTTCCGTACTCCTCACCGCGCCGGGCAAAGTCCGGCTCGATCACGAGTAGGTCGAGGTCGCTGTCCGCCCGCGCCTCTCCGTGAACTCGCGAGCCGAAGAGGATGATCTCCGCGCCCGGCGCCGCCGCCGTAAGCCTGCGCCCGACCTCCTCGATCAAGTCCTCGTTGGCAATCGCCATAGCCCAGAACCGTAGTTGCCTTTGCGACAGGCTCCGCAACGAATGCCCTGCGGACCCGAGGATTGAGCCCCATGAGAAGAGTCGACGGACTTCGGGAGTACCCTTGGGACATGGCAAACGACCGCGACAAGCTGAAGATCCTTGCGGCCGAACGTCGCAATCGGATGCAGAGCAACGGTCGCCCTCGCTTCGATCTGACCGACGAAGAGATCGAGCGATCCACCCAGACCGCTATGCGCCTCGCCGATGCATCGAAGTCCCAGGCGGAAGCGCGAGCCGGCGCGAACACCACTCTGCCTGCCTAGGCAACCAGCGAGTCGACCGAACGCATCGTGCCGGGAGCGTTCGAGGCATCCGCCGAGTTCGAGCACGACCCGCTCGCAACCGCAGAGGAGATCCAGCACAGCGGGGAGGACGTCTTGCGCTGGCTAGAGGCGGTCGCTACCTCCGAAGCTCCCTGGCCAGTTGATCTCAAACTCGTCAGAGAGATCCATTACCGATGGTTCGAAACCACGTTCCCGGCTGACGCCGGACAGTTCCGGACCCAGATGGTCTTGAACCGAAAGAGCACCGCAGTTGAGGTCGAGGCGATCCTTCCCGCCGTGCAAGGTGCCTGCGAGAACTGGAACTGGAGGCACGAGCGCTACAGACCGGATGACGATCTCGGGCTGATCGAGTTCATCGTGGCCGAGGCAAACACCCTGGCCGTCCGCATATACGACATCCACCCCTTCATAGACGGGAACACGCGAGCAACCTGGCATCTTCGTAACTACCTCTTGATGGTTGACGGGCTACGCCCATTGGTAGATCTAGCTGACATCGATCGCTATGAAAACGCCTGGTGGAACACCACCGCCGAGAGTCACCGAGAACTTGATGAGGCCGTTCTGACAGAGCTCGCCTTCCGGCGATCGTAAAAACAGTGGCTGGGACTCACTCACGTCCGTAGTTGACCCGCTGATGCACAGCGGTTGCTTGACCTCCCTTTCCTCGACGGCATAGTCATCCTTCTCCACCACCCGGAAACAAACCCCGGTCCGTAGGTCCCCGCGCGGTCAAAGGCCTATTTCGATCCTCATCAGCGCGCCGCCATCGCTCGCCTGCCGTGCCTGCGTTGGTTTTCCGACGAGAACGCGAATGTCGTTATTTCTTCGGAGAGCTTTCTTCTTATCCAGGAATTGTCCGATACTTTGAGGACCAACCGAAGGGCTTGCGAAGGAGGAAGCCATGGCAGACCGTCGTTCAGGAAGGGGCCCCTATGTCCCCGACGAGGGGGGCGGCAAACAGCCGAGAAGCCGCACGAAGAAAGGGACCTGGCGAAGGAAACGCAGCGATGCCGGAAGCGGAGGAAGAAATGAGCAGCTTCGACGGTGCCGTTGTCAAAGAACAGGGCGTCACCTTCGGGATTGCGATCGTCCGACGGTCGGTCCTGGATAGTCCCGCTACGGGGGATGCCGCGATCATTGAATTCTCCGAGGTGTTTGGGGACATCCCTACCGTTCTGATGGCTCAGGACAGCACGGGGACCCCCACTTACGTCGGGCGCCCAGACCTAGTTGACTTCCTCGCCTCGGTGCCAATGGAGGCGATCCCCTGGCAGCGCTACACGCTGCGCGAGTCTGTCTGACGGCGGAATCACCAGGACACCAGGAGAGGGTGGCGAGCCTGGTCGGATGGATGCAGCAAGAAGGCGTGGCGGTTACGCATGCGTCGGGCGGGCTCGACTTCCCAGACCCCTACAAGATCGGCAGACACGAGCCTGATGCGCTGGGAACTAGAGACGGAGTGGTCTGGATCGGCGAGGCGAAGATCGGATCAGACCTCTCCGACCAGACGTCACAGCAGCAGTTCGCGGACTTTTCCCAGCAGCAGATGAGCGACAGCGGCTCGCCTTGTCCATTCGTCCTATGTGTTCCTCAGGCTTTCGCCAACGAAGCGATGTCTGCCGTGACCGCCGCGGGTGGCTCAACGGAGAATCTGACGGTCATCGCGTAGTGACAAGACTTGCCTGATGACGACTTGAAAGAGCGGAGCGAATTGACCTAGAAGAGAGTCTGCGGGTCCAAGCCCTCTCCCTCCTTGGCCTCAGTCTCTAATTCGCCGCCGATCTCTTCCTCCAGACGCTCAAGCACGTTCTCGGTTGCCTCGGTTGGCTGCTTCTCGGCGGCGAGCCGCGCACGCTCCAACGAATACGTCGGGGCCTCGCGAACGCCAGCACGGCTTCGCTTCGGATCGTTCCGCCAAAATTCAATGTGTTTGAGACCACGAAGACGCGGCTCCATGAAGAGAGAAAAGTCCAACGTGTAGGCCTCAAATCGGCCACTCCGACCCGATGCGGCCGACGTATCAGGCTCGATCACATGGATGAGCTTGAAGTCCATGAGCTGTTGAATGATCTCGTGTTGCTCCGGGTGAGTTAAGACCTCGTCCTGACTTATGAGAAATCCAGTCTTGCGCTCCTCTTTGAGGCAGAAGGTGACGAGGTCGGCGAAGACCAGCTCGATTCCTTTGGCATCGTCTCCAACGTCAGCCCTTAGATTGCCGAGCTTCGTTCTATACGACAACCGTCCCGCGCCTTTGTATATGGCCGTAGGAGTAACCCGTTTGATCCCGAGATTGCGAGCCGTTGGGACCGCCTCGACGAGAGTGTTGAGGTAGTCACGAGGGACGCCGCCAGACGCGAGAGTCAGGGCTAGGCGGCCGTCTGGGCTCATAAAGGACGTAGTCGTCGGAATCTCGACTTTCTCCGCCAACGAGTCGAGCATCAGCTCCAGGAACTCTCTGGTCGCATCTACATGCTCGAACGTGCGGTCGAGGCTGATCTCCTCGACATCCTCCGTAAGGCTCACACCGATCGGCTGATCGGTCCCACGCTGGAGCGTCGTTCTATGGCGAACGGTTCCGAGCTTCAAATAAAGATCGGTCCCACGAAGAAGCCGGTGCAGATAGTCGAGTACATCGGGCTGTATCTGGCGAGGAAATAAGTAGAAATCATCAACGATTACCGCGCCCGCTCTGAATCCTGCCTTCTTGAATCCCGCATCCAGGGTCCTCTTGAAGTCCGGGAAGCGCCGCTCTAGCTCCTCAAGCTTCTCGGCCTTGAACGACGAGGTCACGCCCTCTGAGATGACCCTGGAACCCGACATGCCGACGCTCGCCGGACCCTTGCTAATGGTGGCTTTTCCTTCGGCCGAGCTTTCGGCTTTCGACTCTTTCGTCACGTTCGATTCTTCGGCGAGGTTGAGGAGATTTCGCAGCTCATCTGCCTGGCGCCACAGCGCTGATCGCCGTCTCCGAAACAATCGCGAGATCCAGCCCTGCGATCCGGCAGCAACCTCCTCCGTGATGCGCAGCAGAAGGCGGATCAAGGCGTCTGGATAGCCGAGGCGCTTCAGTTCATCAGCATCGATATAGATGCTGAACGTATTGTCCGTCGCCGCAATCGATCGGTGGTAGTGGACCAGAAGGCATGACTTTCCGGAGCCGCGTCTGCCAAAGATGATCTGGTGTTGCTTCGCTCGGATCCGTGACAGATTCCCGCTTACGTCCACGTAGACCGGATCCTCGTTAGGACGTACCCGGAAGCTGTCCCGTATCAATCCGGTAAGCGCCTCGATTCGCTCGTCCGAAAGACTGATCTCGTCCATCGGCGGAGCCTATTCCACCAAGCAGACTTCTCTGAGGGTCTCCCCCGAGACGCGGTCCGATCAGCCAATCGCACTCCTGATCGCAACTAATGAAGTGCCCGCGGCATGCGTGTATCGGGAGAGCATGGTCTCCACCCGATGCCCGGCGATCTCCGCCAAGTCGGCGTCGTTCACGCCAGCGGCCCGAAGATGGGTGACGTAGGAATGGCGGCACTCATGCGGGCGGATGTCCAGCCCGGAGACCTTCTGGGTCTGCCTCCACACGTCCCGATAGAAATTCCGCTCCCGCCACATCCGCCCACCCGGCGTCGGAAAGATCAGTCCGCAGTCCGGTCCGTTGAGATTGATCTGCGCTTCGATCATCCAAGCGAGGGTCGCCGGGACCGGGAGGACACGGCCGGCTCCCTCCTCGCCATGGTCGGTCTTCGTGCCCTCCAGAATCCGGCCCTCGTGGGCGGCGCGGCGGACCTGGAGGGTCTCGCCGTCGAAGTCAGGCAGCACCTCGCCGAGCCTCATGCCGGTGTCGGTGAAGGTGCGGACCAAGGCCTCGTATCGACCGGCCGCCTTGGCGAAGCGGTGCATCTCCTCGAAGCTGAACACGCGGATCGGGCGGCGCTTCTTCTGCGCCCTCGGATCGTGGCCCGGATACGGACCCCCTGAAGGGATTCAGGTCGCAGACTTCGTCGGTGATCGCGTCCTCGGCCATCGTCGAGAGCGAGCGGAGGATGCCGACCGCGCCGGTGGTCGCCCGACCTTCGGTCTTCAGCATGTGGTCGACGAGGACCAGGGCGTGACGCCTACGTAGCTCGCGCAGCGCCCAGTCCTTCAGCGCGATCCCCTCGACCTCCACGTCGACCAGCCGACCTATCCGATGCTCGTTGGTCGCGTTGGTCCTCTCTGATCGCGGATGGCGCTCGGTCCAAGTCTCGAAATACGCACCCAGGGTGTCGGGCGGATCCGAGAGACCGTAGGCCTCGTTGATCGCCCGTTGCGCGTCGGCCTTTCGCTCGAAGGTGCCCCTGCCCCTGTTCCAGGCGGGCTTGGCGTAGCGACGCTTGCCGTCGCGATTCGTGTAGCGCGCCAGCCACACGATCTTGCCCGAGGGGTTCCTGCGCTTGATCGGCGACTCGCGCTTCATGCCGCCTCGTCCCTGTGCTGCGATAGGAAGACCTCCACCTCCCGCGGGGTCGATCCGGCGCGATGCGCCGAGCTTGTAGCTGGGCAGCTCGCCCCGACGGATCCAGTTGCGGATCGTCCGGTCTTAGACCGCCAGGTAGGCGGCGAGGGTGTGCTCGGTGAAGAAGGTCCGACCTTCGGCTTTTGCGGCCACACCCTGTATGTCCGGCGGGAAGGCCGACTGAATCGGGTGATCGCCTAAATGTTCTCTGAGTCGGCCGAAGATCAGGGCCTCCCGGCCCCCTCCTAGATGCGGCCTCCGCACGGCGCAGTCGTGCCACAATCGGCCGCCCGAGGGGGCGTTCGGGGGCCGTCCCGCCCGCCTCGATCCCTCACCCCGCAGCCAGCATCCCGGGCGCCGTCCGAGGGACCGAACCGGAGGATCGCTCCTATGTCAAGAACACGTCTGAGAGACGACGGCGTGTCGAGGTCTCCCTCTCTCAAAAATGAAGAGGGAAAAGCAAACTGCCCCGAAGAACGCCGATCCGGTGTTGAATTCGAACCTGGCATCAGACCTGGGAGGAGGTGCAGTGGCCGAGTTGGTGATCTTCGATTGCGACGGGGTGCTGGTCGACAGCGATCGGATCTCGCTCCGCATCCAGGCGGAGTGGATCACGGCCTTGGGCCTCGAGACGAGCTATGAGGACTGCGTGCGTGACTTCCTCGGCCTGGGGATGCCGGCGACGCTGCGAATCCTGACCCAGCGTCTGGGCCGGCCGCTCCCCCCGGGATGGAAGGAGGGACTCGACGACGCTGTGCGCGAGGCCTTCGAGCGGGAGCTGCGGCCCGTCTCGGGCGTGGTCGAGGCGCTGGACGAGATCGACCTGCCGACCTGCGTCGCCTCCAGCGGCAGCCACGAGAAGATGAGATTCACGCTCGGGCTCACCGGCCTGTGGGGTCGCTTCGCTGGGCGGATCCACTCGGCTGACGAAGTCTCACGAGGCAAGCCCGCGCCCGACCTTTTCCTCCACGCGGCGTCGTCGATGAGCGCGCCGCCGGAGCGGTGCGTCGTCGTCGAGGACAGTCCCTTTGGTGTGATCGCCGCCAGGGCGGCCGGGATGTCGGCGCTCGGCTACACCCCCGACGGCAGTGGCGAACGGCTGGAGGCCGAGGGCGCGCAGACCTTCGCGTCGATGGGGGAACTGCCGGGCCTCCTGGCATCCGCGTAACCGCCGGAAGCGGCCGCCAAGGGCTCCCGCAGCGTCCTCCAGACCACCCGGACCAGGTGCCGTTTGAGGCAGCGGAACGCCTCCTTGTTGGACTTGCCCTCGGCCCGGTGGATCCCGGCCCGGCGCGCGACCTCCTCCTGGGTCAGGTCGAGGAAGCGGCGACGCCACCTGATCCGGCGGGCCACCTGTTCGGTGACCTCGGCGGCGAAGACGTCCATCAGCCGAGCGCGGCCATCTCCCGCGCGGCCCTCACCGGGACCAGGAAGTCGCCGTGATGGCGGACCAGGCCGGGCCAGAAGAGGCCGCGGACGGCGATTTCGAAGGAATCCGATTCGCCCCAGTGCTCGCGGTCGCGGACCCGGCGGATGCGGGCTCGTCGAACGTCATCAGCCCCGAGTACTCCTCCAGGAGCTCGTCGAGGAGGTGGGCCTCATCCTCCTCGAAGGAGTTCTGCCGCTTCGGCTCGTGATGCCAGAAGGGACCGATCGAGTCCCCGGACTTATCTTGTGCATGCATGGGAGTGCAACCTCCTGTGCCATGCCCCCGGCCGTTCACGCGGCGCGGGGCCGCTTTTTGTCTGCGTCAGAACCGCAGCGAAACTTGTTGTAAAGCACAAGTCAAGTCGCAGACTGATGTGAGACGGTCCATTGATGCCGCGACCCGACAACCCGCAGCCGGGGCTCGGCGCGGCGATCCGGGCGCTGCGCGGCGACGCCACCTGAGGCACTTCGACGTGGCCGAAGACGCCGGCATCACGGTCGCTCATCTCTCCAAAATCGAGAGCGGCAAAGTCAATCCGACGTGGACGACGGTCGTGTCGATCGCCGACACGCTCGGCATATCAATCTCGGGCCTCGCGAAAGCGGCAGAAGGCGCGGCCGACTCACTTTCCTGATGTGACCAGGATGTGACACGGACGGTCCAGAACGCATCGGAACCGAGAGGCAGCCTCCGGGATGCCGATCTGAGAGCAAACCGAAGGTTCGGCTCTGCACCCGGAATAGCGCGGCCTCCCACGGCACGCAGCGGAATGCGCCCGACTGGATTCGAACCAGTGACCTTCGGTTTCGTAGACCGACGCTCTATCCGGCTGAGCTACGGGCGCATGCCGGCGGAGGCGGGGCGCACGGGGGCGGCCGCTCCGCGGGAGGCGGAGATTCTAGCTGCGGACGACCATCGCGGCCCAGCGGCCCGTGTTGTGGGCGACATCGACCTCGATATCGAAGGTGTGGGAGACGGCCTCGGAGGTGAGGACGGCGGCGACTTCTCCGGCCGCGACGATGCCGCCGTCGCGGAGCAGGAGGGCGTGGGTGGTGGTCGCCGGGATCTCCTCGAGGTGGTGGGTGACGATCACGGTGGGCAGGTCGGCGTTGGCTTCGGCCATCGTGTCGAGGGAGGCGATCAGGCGCTCGCGGGAGGGGAGGTCGAGGCCGGTGGTGGGCTCGTCGAGGAGGAGGAGCTGGGGCTCGTCCATCAGGGAGCGGGCGAGGAGGAGGCGCTGGCGCTCCCCCTGCGAGCAGTCTTCGAACTTGCGGTCGCGCAGCTGGTCGACGCCGATTTCGCCGATCAGGCGGTCGGCGCGGGCGCGGTCGTCGTCGGTGACCCGGTCGTGGAGGAGCGCGATCGACCCCGTCGCCCCGGTCAGCACCACCTCGAAGCCGTTGTAGCGGCCCTGGATGCGGCGGGAGAGCGCCGGCTCGAGCGTCCCGATCGACTCGCGCAGGGTCCGCATGTCGACCTGGCCGAGCGTCTGCCCGAGCACCTCGACCGTCCCCTCGGAGGGATGCGAGAAGGCCGCCGCCATGCTCAGCAGCGTCGTCTTCCCCGCCCCGTTCGGCCCCAGCACGACCCAGTGCTCGCCGCGCTCGACCGTCCAGTTCACCCCGTGCAGGAGCACCGCGCGGCGCTCCTCGGCGGCGACCCAGCGCCACACGTCCACCTCCGTCATCCGGATCGCGGCCATCGTCCCTCCCTTGCTGCTCAGGACTCGGGGTCTTTGAGCTTGACGTTCCAGTCGACCGTCGCGGTGGCGACGGTCGCGCCCTCGGCGTCGGTCAGCCCGACCTCGACCGAGAAATCGACGCGGCCCTCGGCGTCGAGCGTGCCGAGGGCCTCGGCAGCGGGCGTGGTCAGGCGGGCGCGCGCCTCGATCGCGCCGCGCGCGACCTTCGCGTAGGCGATCTCGGCGGAGCGCGCGAGCGGCGTCACGTCGCCCATCCGCGCCGCGAAGGCGCCGACGAAGGCCGCCCCGCTCGCCGCCTCGGCGACCCCGAAGAGCGCCCCGGCGTGCTGGCTGCCGACGTGGTTGTGGAGCTGCGGCCGGTCGGGCAGGACCGCCGTCGCCTCGCCCTCCGACATCGACGTGACCTCGATCCCCATGTGGGCGATGTAGGGCACGGCGATCGCCATGCCCTTGGCGATCGCGTCGAAGTCGATGTCCATCGCGACACCCTACCCGCGAGGCGCGCGGGGAACGCACACCGTGCGTTCGCAGTTCTCCGTAATAGATACGGGAAAGTGCGAACGCACTCGGGGCGGGCGGCGTCGCCGAGCCGCGGACGCACCAGCGCGGCTCAGCGACCCTCGAACTCGGCGTGCCCCGGGCCGCCGTGCTCGAGGAAAGTCCGCACGGCGTTCCGCAGATCCTCGGTCGCGAACAGCTCGGCCGCCTCGGTCCGCACCGTCTCGTCGGCCGCCGGGATGCCGCCTTCGCGGAAGCGGCGCAAGATCCGCTTGGTCATCGCGTGGGCGCGGGTAGGGCCGGCGGCGAGCTCCTCCGCGAGCGCCCGCGAGAGCGCCGCGAACTCCTCCTCCGGGTAGATCTCGTTGACGACTCCCCAGCGCTCCAGCTCGACCGCGTCGAAGAGGTCCCCGCGCATGACCAGTTGCCGCGCCCGCCCGGAGCCGGCGCGCTCGGCGAGCCGCTGCGTGCCACCCGTCGACGGCGTCAGCCCGACCACTTTCTCGACCAGCCCGAAGCGGGCGCCAGGGGTGGCGACGATCAGGTCACAGGCGAGCGCCAGCTCGAAAGCCGCGGTCAGGGTCAGCGCGTGGGCGGCGAAGACGACCGGCGCGGGTAGCTCTTCGACCGCGTCGATCAGCTCCAGCAGCCCGGTCCAGAGCTCCGCCCCCTGCGTCGGGGTGAGCCCGTCGAAGACGTGGACGTCGACCCCACCGGAGACGGCGCGCCCTTCGGCGTTGATCAGGACCGCCCGCGGCGGCTCCTCGGCGAGCGCCCGGATCGCGAGCCCGAGGTCGTCGATCATCGCCTGGTCGAAGAGGTTCAGCGGCGGGCTGTCGAGGGTGAGGACGGTGAGGCCCGTCGCTTCCGCCTCGACCCGCACGACCGGCTGCCGCTCGTCCCCCATGCGGGGAGCCTATCCGCGCCAGATGCGTTCGCAGTTCTCCGTATCTATTACGGGAAAGTGCGAACGCGCCGGGTCAGGGGACCCGGTGGACCTCGAAGAGGTTCGTCCCCAGTTCCTGGTCCGGCAGCCCCGCGGTGATCCCGATCAGCTCACCGGAGTGGGCGATGCCGTGCTTGGTGGCGATCACGGCGCAGTCTTCGAGCAGCGCGCGGATGTCCGTCTGCTGCTCCACCTGCACCGCGGTGACGCCGAAGAGGAGCGAGAGCCGGCGCACCGTCTCCAGCCGCGGCGAGAGCGCCAGCACCGGGACGTTGGGCCGATGGGCGGAGAGGATCCGCGCCGTGCGACCGCTCGTCGTCGGCACGACCAGCGCTTTCAGCCCGAGCCGGTAGACCGCCCCGACGGCGCTCTGGGCGACCGAGTCGGCGACGTCTTGGGTCGCCTGGTCGGTGCGGCTGAAGAGCCACTCGCCGTAGCGCAGGTCGGGCTCGGTCGCGCGCGCGATCCGGTCCATCACCCGCACCGCCTCGACCGGGTTCTCGCCGACCGCGGTCTCCTCGGAGAGCATGATCGCGTCGGTGCCGTCGTAGATCGCGTTGGCGACGTCGGTCACCTCGGCCCGGGTCGGCCGCCGCGCGGTCACCATCGAGGCGAGCATCTGGGTCGCCGTCACGACTGGCTTCGACTGGCGCCCGGCGGTGCGGATCAGTCGCTTCTGCAGCACCGGCACCTCGGCCAGCGGTACTTCGATGCCGAGGTCCCCACGCGCGACCATGATCCCGCCGGTCGCCGCGGCGACGATCTCCTCGACGTTCCCCGCCGCCTGCTGGCGCTCGATCTTCGCGATCAGCGGGATGTCGGACCCGAGACTGCGGAGGCGCTCGGTCACCGGGGTCAGGTCGGAGGCGGAAGAGACGAAGGAGACGGCGATCAGGTCGATGCCGTGCTTGACCGCGAAGTCGACCCAGCCGAGGTCCGACTCGGTCGCCGCGGGCAGTTCGGCGCCGCCGGGGATGTTCATCCCCTTATGTGAGCTGAGCGTGCCGCCGACCTCGACCTCGGCGTCGACGCCACCACCCGACCGGTCGCCGACCCGGAGCCGGATCGCGCCGTCGGCGAGGTAGACGAGCTGGTTCTCCTGCAGGCCGGTGACGCCGGCCCAGGAGACGGGGATCGTCTCGCGATCGCCGAGCAGATCCTGCGGGGTCAGGGTCACGTGCATGCCGGTCTCCAGCTCGGCGTAGTCGTCACGCAGGTTGCCGATGCGGAGCTTCGGCCCCGGGAGGTCGCCGAGGATCGCCACCTGGCGGCCGAGCGTGTCGCCGGCCTTGCGGATCGTCTCGATCGTCTGCGCGTGCTTGTCGGGACCGGCGTGGGAGAAGTTGAGACGGAAGACGTCGGCGCCGGCCGCGATCAGCTGCTCGAGCACGCCGAGATCCCAGGACGCGGGGCCGACGGTGGCGATGATCTTGGTGCGCCGCTCGACGTGGGCGGAAGGCTTGGCGAGGGGATAGCTGGACATGAGGCGTCCCAGAGTAGTGAGCGGCGGGCGCGCACGGTGAACGGGACGTGACCGGGGCCGACGGATGGGTGGGTACGCGGGGTGCGCGCCTTCGTCCGCGCGGCGTTTTGTGTGAGATGGCTCCGGTTGACCGTGACATCGATCTATGTCACCTTCCCGCCCATGGCCTCCTCCGCCGGCGCAGTCGACTCCCGCACCGGCCGGCCGGGTTCTCCGGAGCGCCCGGGCGAGGCGCCCGCGCCGCTCTACCCGGAGCTCGTCGGGGTCGCGCCGCCCTCCCCCGCCGGCCCGATCGAGGCGGCCACCGCGGCGACCCTCGCCGCCCCGCCCGACATCCCGCTGCCGAAGCTCGCCCAGACGATGCGCTTCAGCATCCGCCAGATCGAGTTCGTCTTCCGCTACCGGCGGCGGCTCGGCGAGACGTTCCGCATGCGCGGCGTGGTCCCGGGCGGCCCCGTCATCACCAGCCACCCGGACCACGTCCGCTCGCTCTTCACGGCGCAGCCCGAGCAGGCGCCGTCGCTGACCGGCGAATCTCCGTTGCGGCCGATCCTCGGCCCGAACTCGGTGCTGACCGCGGTCGGCCCGCGCCACATGCGCCAGCGCAAGCTGCTGCTGCCGCCCTTCCACGGCGAGGCGATCGCCCGGTACGTGGAGATGATCACCGCGGCGGCCGAGCGGGAGATCGACCGCTGGCCGGTCGGCGAGCCACTCGCGCTGGCGCCGCGGATGCAGGCGATCACGCTCGACGTGATCATGGCCGGGATCTTCGGCGTCGAGGGCAAGCCCGCTCCGGGGACGCCCGAGGCGGCCCTGCGGACCGCGATCCGAAAGACCGTCGCCTCGTCGACCTGGCCGACCGCGCAGCTGACCGAACTGCTGCACGTCGGGCGCGAGGAGCCGATGGGCATGTTGAAGTTCGCCCTGAACATGGTCGACCGGCCGACCTACGCGGTGATCCGCGCCCGGCGGGAGGCGCGGGACCTCGAGGAGCGCCACGACATCCTCAGCCTGCTGCTGCGGGCACGGACCGAGGAGGGCGAGGCACTCGACGACAAAGAACTCCGCGACGAGCTCCTGACCCTGGTGCTGGCGGGCCACGAGACGACCGCCAACTCGCTGGCCTGGGCCTGGGAGCGCCTCGTCCGCAACCCAGGACCGCACCGGGCCCTCCTCGACGCGGTCCGCCGCGGCACCGGTCCCGACGGCGAGACCGCCGAGGAGCGAGTCGAGGCGACGATCGTCGAGACGATGCGCTCCCGTCCCGTGATCCCGATCATCGGCCGCCGCGTCCAGGTCCCCTGGCAGCTAGGCGACTACGCGGTCGAGCCGGGCACCGCGATCGCGATGTCGATCCTCCTCGTCCACCACCGCGAGGACGTCTACCCCGACCCCTTCGCCTTCCGCCCCGAGCGCTTCCTCGGCCGCAAGCCCGGCACCTACGACTGGATCCCCTTCGGCGGCGGAATACGCCGCTGCCTCGGCGCCGCCCTCGCGATGGCCGAGCAACGCGTGGTCCTCACCACGATGGCGAAGCGCCTCGACCTCTCGGCCGAGTCCCCCGCCCCGGAGCGAGCGCTGCACCGCAACGTGACGATGATCCCCGCCAAGGGCGCGAGGGTCGTCATCGCCGCGAAGCACTAGCGGCGTCGCCGCGGCGGGTCCACTTTCCCTAGCGACCTCGGCGGTAGAAAACGGAGAGGGAGGGATTCGAACCCTCGAGAGAGCTTGCGCCCCCTACTCGCTTAGCAGGCGAGTGCCTTCAGCCACTCGGCCACCTCTCCGGACCAAAGCGTTGACCTATCGCGGCCCCCGCGTCGAGGGATTGTAGGTACTGACCGGGGATCGCGGGGATAGGCTGGGGCGGGTGTCCGGTCCGCCCACGCAGTCGCATCCTCGCTACGAGCGGATCTTCGCCGAGGTCGAGGCTCCGTTCGCCTTCGTCGACCTCGACGCGATGTGGGCGAACGCGGACGCGTTGCTCGACCGGGCGGGGCGCAAGCCGATCCGGGTGGCGACCAAGTCGATCCGCTGCCGGGCGCTGATCGAGGAGATCCTCGGCCGCGACGCGCGCTTCGCCGGGCTGATGACCTACACGCTGCCGGAGACCCTTTGGCTCGCCGAACACGGACACACCGACCTGCTGCTCGCCTACCCGACCGCCGACTCCGCCGCGCTGCGCGAACTGGCGTTGCGCTCGGCCGGCGACCCCGAACGGGCGCCGCTGGTGATGGTCGACTGCGTCGAGCACCTGGAGGCGATCGAGGCGGTGCTCGGCGCCGACGCGCCGCCGATCCGCGTCTGCATCGACGTCGACGCGAGCTGGTGGGCGCTCGGCGGGCGGATCAAGGCGGGGCCGAAGCGCTCGCCGGTCCACACGGTCGAGCAGGCGGTCGCCCTGGCGCGCGAGATCGAACGCCGCCCGCAGATCGAACTCGACGCGCTGATGGCCTACGAGGGCCAGATCGCCGGCGTCCCCGACCGCCCTCCGGGGCGCCGGTTCCGCGGCGCCGCGATCCGCTTCGTGAAGAGGCGCTCGGCGAAGGAGCTGGCCGAGCGGCGGGCGGCGATCGTCGCCGCGATCGGCGAGTTCTGCGAGCTGCCGATCGTCAACGGCGGCGGCACCGGCAGCCTCGAGACGACCAGCGCCGAGGAGGCGGTGACCGAGGTGACCGCCGGCTCGGGCTTCTACGCCCCCACTCTCTTCGACCACTACGAGCGCTTCACCCCCACCCCGGCCGCGGGCTTCGCCCTGCCGATCGTCCGCAAGCCCACGCCGGAGACGGCGACCGCGCTCGGCGGCGGCTACCTGGCGAGCGGCTCCGGCGACCCGTCCCGCCTCCCCTCACCGTGGTTGCCGCGAGGATTGAGGCTCGACCCCGAGGAGGGCGCGGGCGAGGTCCAGACCCCGCTCTTGGGACCGCCCGCGGCGGACCTCCAGGTCGGCGACCGCGTCTACATGAGGCACGCCAAGGCGGGCGAGCTGTGCGAGCGCTTCGAGGTGCTGCACCTGGTCGAAGGCAATGAGATCGTCGACGTCGTGCCGACCTATAGAGGTGAGGGCAAGACGTTCCTCTGAGGCTGGCGCCCGGGAGGCGATTCGGCAGGCCGGCGGGTGTCCGGGCGGGTGCGGCCGTCCGAGTGACGCCCGGCCTTCTCGATGGCGGCCCTGGCAGGCTGTGGCCGCCATCGAGAAGGCCGGGTCCATGGGGAAGTGATGAGAGTTCGTCACGAGCGCCGGGTGGAGGGGCGGGAGATGCCACGAAGTGCGCAGGTCCCGTGACGAAGACTGCGGGAAGGTCACACATCCTCATGCGCCGGGGAAGCGTGGTCGACCTTAGTTACCCATAGGGTTACGTAGGTCGACCGCAC